>OHDG01001162.1_pt1 | contig 12580 bp, 8 predicted proteins | sample 1566961 | NCBI WGS metagenome assembly OHDG01 (sample SAMEA3879539, study PRJEB24766) | human gut metagenome | biome: human-associated habitat; feature: feces | place: USA | collected 1985/1987
TCCTTATACAAACTGATATGCAGTGAATTTAATGTCAGCGAAGAATGGCTACTGAATGGTACCGGCGATATGTTTACCAGTAACGAATCTGAATACAGTACTATGATCGATCAGATCATGCATGGGGAAAATGAATTTGCCAAAAACATTTTTAAAACATTTGCACTGTTCGATGTGAAAGACTGGGAAGCTTTAGAGCGGATGATTTCAAAATATAATTCCGTTACAGATCCGAAACCAGACGTTTCTTTATATGACAGCGTGCCGGATACACCGGAAGAATTGGAAAAACTGTTTCCACCAATTGAAAAAGATGTCAAACGCGGTGTTGGGTAATCCCTGAACGGGACACCCAGCAATCCCGCTTACTTATTTACAATTACAAATATTGTACCGGTAAAGTTAAGATTATAATACATGGTTTTACTGCATCTATAATAGATTGCATATATTTTGCGGTTATTGTGATATATGTATTTTATTTTCATGTCCCACGACCTTTCTTCTTACGGAAAAGCTGGGTGTATCTTTATTATATCAACGGCATTTGTCTTGCTTCTACTGGTACGTTGGAAATGATCAAAAATTTTTCGATAAAATAATAAGACACCCCGGTTGTATCAAAATACTTCCGGGGTGCACTAAAATATGCAGGTGATCACATGAAAAAGAAAGAATTATGTCCGGCAGTGATCCGGGTCGCATTATATATCCGCGTTTCCGGAGAAGAACAGAAAATCAAAGGACTTTCACTGGAAGCCCAGCAGGAACGGTTAGAAACATATGCAAAAGAACACGGCTGGATCATCACCGGCACATATATAGATGCCGCTAAAACAGCCCGCAAAAATCTGCACAAAAGAACAGAATTCCAGCGCATGATGGAATCCGTCAAACGCAACGAAGTAGATATCCTGCTCTTTGCCAGGCTCGACCGCTGGTTCCGGTCTGTTGCAGATTATTACAAAGTTATGGAGATCTTACAGGCTCACAACTGCAACTGGAAAACAACGGATGAAGAATATGATACAACCACTGCAAACGGCCGGCTTTATATTAACGTAAAATTATCCATCGCCCAAAATGAAGCAGATATTGACGGAGAGCGAATTGATGTTGTATTCGACAGCAAAATTGCACATGGTACCGTTGTATCCGGCAGCTGTCCTTACGGCTTTCGTGTAAACAACGAAAAAAGACTGGAAATCATCCCAGACGATGCCGCTATTGTACAAGATGCATTCTGCTATTTTGAATCCTCCGTATCACAACGCGCTACGACAAAATATATCCGTGAAAAATACGGCATCAACTGGTGCTACGCTACTTTCCACCGGATGTTAACGGAAGAATTATATACCGGTGTATATAACCGCGGCGGCAGATACAATGCGAACTTCTGTCCATCCATCATCAACTGCGATCAATTCGACCGGGTACAGGCTCTTTTAAAAAAGAACGTTCACACTGCTCCATCCGGCCGCATATACCTTTTTACTTCTATTCTTGTCTGCGACGAATGCAGCCATAAATTAAACGGCTATCTTTCCCAGGGTATCGTTTATTACCGCTGTGCACAGCACATGCAGCGTGGCAGATGTATACATAATCATTCTATCCGCGAAGATTATGTGGAACAATGGTTATTCGATCACTTAAGCGAAGAATTTAACCGCGTCAAGCTCGACTGGGAAATACAGGCTGCGAAAAGAAAACGTTCTTCCTCCTCGAAAGGCAAAGCAGTCTTAAAACGAAAGTTAAATAAACTGAAGGAATTATATGTAAATGATCTGATCGACATTGAAGAGTATCGAAAAGACTATGAGATATACACCTCTGCCCTGAAGCAGATGCCAAACGACAAAGAAATGGAACAGCCGCCAAATTTTAAAGCTGTGGAACGGTTACTGCAGTCTGATTTTAAAAATTTATACAACACTTTAACCCGTGAAGAAAAAAGAACGTTGTGGAGATCCGCTATTAAGGAAATCCGGATTGACAACGATTACAATATAACGGGTATTATTTTTGAATAGTGTTGTACTATTTATATAGTACCCGTCGGCTCATCACAGAGCAGGATATCCGGATTTTTCACAATGGCACGACCGATGGAAACTCTCTGCTGCTGACCACCGGAAAGCTGGTTCGGCAGTTTGTGCCTGTGCTCATAGAGTCCTAATGTATGTAACAGGTCATCAATATCAAGCGGACTGTCCGATAAATATGCACCAGCCTCAATATTTTCTTTAACATTCAGATTTGCGATCAGGTTATACATCTGAAACACATAACCTAAATGCTTTCTGCGGTACTGCGTTAATTTCTTTTCCCCAAGCTCTTCCAGCTTATCACCGTTGATGGAAATATAGCCGGAGTCCGCACTGTCGATACCACCGATGATATTTAACAGCGTCGATTTTCCGGAACCGGACGGTCCAAGCAGCACACAGAATTCTCCTTTTGCCACGGAAAAATTCATTCCCCGAAGTACTTCCTGTCGGGTTTCCCCGCTTCCAAACCCTTTTTTCAGATCAACAATTTCCAAAAATTTTCTTTCTTCTTCTGACATATGTTCCCCTTTCCCATTACAGAATTGTTCTTATATCCTTATCTATTCTGAATGGTTTTAAAGTCTTTTCTTACTTTTGTTAGCGTTATCTAACTTTTGTTTGTATTATATCACAGCTTTTCCAGATTACAAGCAAAAAGACGATTCCCTTTGTCAGAATCGTCTTTTTGCCTTATATAATGTCTTTACTGTCTGTTTCACTGTAAATATTGTTCTATTTGTCTGACAGATTTTCCTGTTATATCTGCCATTTTCTCTATGGAATAACCATGCTGCTTCATATTGTAAATCATTTCTGCTAGAGTTTCTTCTCTGCCGATTTTGATTCCTTCACTTTTTCCAATCTCGATCCCATCACTTTTACCAGCTTCATATTCTGCCTTTCGGAGCTTCTTTTCTTCCCACTCTTTATCATACTCTAATATACTTACCATCTTTACCTCCGAGCGATTCTTCCGCAAGAAATCGACTAAGATTCCTTCTTTGATGCATTCCGTGATTGCCCTTTCAACTGCATCATTCAGATTCTGCGCTGATGCATATTTTCGGACTCTCGCAACATAAATGGCATATTCCTTCAATGTCTGACACTGTTCCATCAGGTCTTTGTTGTGTCCTTCGTTCACATTCAGCATCAGAACTTTTAACTCTAAATCCGGCTCTCCAGCCAGATGCTCATATGCTGATGAAAGTTTCAGTTCCATACGGTCTTCTACGTCATCGGTTCCATTGTAAAACACCATAAACTTCGGTGCCGGAATCTTCTGCAACTTTGACGAATACAGTGACTTATCATTCAGATACTGCTGATACTCGATTCCAATATAGATCAGATCCCGCAATGGTATATTGGGATTGATCGTCGACTGATGCTCATAGAGATAAATATTCGTCTCTAACATAAATGCCAGGTCGTTTTTCATCCCCATGTAGATTGCATTTTCCAGCGTGACGATTTTCAGATCATCTGCGTTCTGATAAGCATTCCCGGTTACTGCATTGTACAAAGATAAGAGATTCTCTTTCTCTGAAAACAACATGCGGAATACGGTGTCTTTGTACTGACGGTTGGCTGTCGGCGTCTTTTCTGATACCTGCTCACTCTTCTTCATATTCAGTTCCTCCTGTGTGCAGGAGGCTCATCCAGATCTCCTGCTTTTCATTTCTGTGGATAAAAAGCATAGATTTCTGAAATGTTTTTTTGAATTTTAGACGGATATATACATCCTGATAGTCATACAGACAGAATTGCCGGATTCGTAATTATAGCACCGGATAGATGTCTGCATCGTAGAAATATGCTTTGAGTTATTTTATCATACGTCATCCTTAGTATGCAACCAATTTGAAATTTCTTGTGCAGGTTGTACAAAAACAAAGTTACTGTTCACAGGTTACCCTGCGGACTGTAACTTCGCAGCCCCATGTAAAGTTTTGCTTCGCAAAAGGGGCTGCTCACCCCCACATCACGTTCATACGCACCTGAACAGCAAAGTGTTCAGGTGCCGAGTGAACAGTAACAAAACAAGCTGCTATTTTTAAAGAAAGACAGTGTCCGGCTGAATATCAATCCGGACACTGTCTTCCCTGTCATTTTCTGACAGTTACACACTTTAAATTTTTCTATTTACTGACCTTAACTTTTTTCATGGATGAATGTTTTCCATACACTTTTTTGCCCGTGGAATCCATTTTATAAGCCCGGATGCGCACATAGTATATCTTTCCTTTTTTCAGTTTACTTATGGTATAGGATGTCTTCGCCGTATTTTTCTTTGTGACCGCCTTTTTGAATTTTTTATCCGTACTGTAAGAAATCTCGTAACCTTTTGCGCCGGATACTTTCTTATATTTCAGTAAGATCTGTTTACTCTTGCTGTTTTTCGCAGACGTAAGAGAAGCCTTCGCCACTTTTACTTTTGTCCACTTTGCATACAAAATGTAATCGGATTTTGCGCTGCTGCTGATACTTGTGATCTTCTTTTTAAATTTTGCATCCGTATACCAGCCTGCAAATGCGTATCCTTTGCGGGACGGGTTTTTCAGCGTTACTTTCTTTCCATAATAAGTTGACGGATTTGAGGAATTGTTTTTACCTTTATTCAGTTTGTAGGTAATTTTATATGGTACTGTAACCGTACAGGATGCCTGATAACTACTATTTTCAGACGAAGTCACCGTGATCTTCGTTCGGCCCGGTGCCTTTGCTGTCACACTGCCGTTGGCATCCACGGTGGCAATCTTTGTATTTGCCGATTTCCAGACTACCTTTTTGTTGGACGCATAAGACGGTGATACAGTTACATTTAAGGTGAGCTTCTCTCCTCTTTTTACCTCTGCTGATGTCCTGTCTAAAGTTATTCCTGTTACTTTCGCCTTTCCGGTGACAGTCACATAGCAGACTGCATATTCATCACTGCCGTCCGTTGCCGCAGCCCGGATTTTTGCTTTACCCTCCGATTTTGCAGTGACAAGTCCGCTTGCAGAAACCTCTGCCACTTTCGTATCAGAAGAAGTATATTTGAGTTTTTTATTTGTGGCATCCGAAGGTGAAATATATGGTTTCAACTGATAGGTTTGACCAGCTTTCAATTCGATCTCATCCTCATCAAATTCGATCCAGTCTATCAGCTGCGGTACGGTTATCTTACAGGCAGCTTTTACATTTCCAGCCGTTACTGTAATAACTGCTGTTCCAACACCACAGATCTCCACATATCCGGTATCCGAAACAGTAGCAACCTCTTCATTGGAACTTGTCCATACCACTGCATCTGTGAAATTCAAAGGTGCGATCGTCGCTGTCAGCTGGAAATCGTCATAGCGCTCCGCCGTTTTTTCTGTACTATCCAGACTGACTGAGGTTGCATGAATATCCTGTGTGACGTACTTGATTCCTTTTCCGCTTGCATAAGTCTGGGCATAGCAATCAGACGGACCGTACATCGTCATTTTCTTTGGATAGGAAAATGCATTTGATGCGATCGAAGTTGTGTTGCGCGGGACTGTGATCTGCGTCAGCTTCGTGCAATTGACAAATGCACTGTCACCGATCGTGGTCACATTGTAAGGGATCACGATGGATGGCAAAACTATACAGCCGTAGAATGTCTGGCTCTCAATTTTCTTTAATTTGCTGCCTAATGTAATATCGGTCAGGGCTTCACATCCATAAAATGCAGAACTTCCAATAGACGAAACGGTATCCGGTACCGCTGCCTTTTTCAAGGCTTTACAGTTTTTAAATGCGTTGCTTTCTATTTTTTCCACCCCGGATGGAAGTATTGCTTCCGGCAAAGATTCACAGCCGGAAAACGCGGAGTTCCCGATCGTGGTCAGGGTGGATGGGAAGTTGATGGTGGTTAACTTTTTGCAGCCGGAAAACGTGTCTGATGCTGTTTCTTTTAGTTTATCTGGCAGATGTACCTCAATGAGATTTGTACAACCAGAGAATGCAGAATTACCTATGGAATCAACTGTATCCGGAATATTTACTTTTGTTAATGAAGTACAATTTGTAAATGCATTATTTTCTACATTTTTTACGCCATTTGAAAAATATACATTTTTCAAATTAGTGCAATCTGCAAATGTATAACGTTCTATTTTTATAACACTAGCCGGGATACTTATTTCTTCTAATCCTGTACATCCTCGAAATAGATTATTAGATATCTCTTTTGTTCCTTCTTCGAAAATAATTTTCTTCAATCCCGAACATGCCCCAAATGGTCCATGATATGATGCATAACCACTATTTCCACAATTATCTAAACTCTTTGGTATTTCAATCTGTGTTATTTTTTCACAACTTCCAAATGCCCTTCCTCCCATATACTTCAAACTTTTGGATAATGTCACATTTGATAAGTTAGTACAATTGTTAAATGAATATGCTTCAATTTCCGTCACACTATCCGGTATCATCACCGTCCTCAAATCCGTCCGGTTCTCAAATGCCCTATCTCCGATTGCAACAACCTCATGCCCGTCAATCTCCCCCGGAATATAAAGTGCCGTCGCATTTCCACTATATCCTGTGATCGTAGCCCTGTTTGCATCGTCAAGTGTATAGGTATAAATCGGTACGATTGCACCGCCTGCACCTGCTCCCGCATCAAAATAGCTTCCTACGCCCGCCGGATTGAAATATCTCGAACCTGGAGATGTCCAATAACTTGTCCAGCCTCCCTGTGCGGCAAATTCTTTTCCACGCGTGCATGATGTCCGAAGTACACCGTCCTCAATATGATAGTACACGCGCACCGGACTGTTATTCTTTCCCCAGATCTCTATACTTTTGCTAAAGGTCTTTGATGCAATACCAACTCCGATCTTTGCACTTGCCCCCACCGATGCATACAGATATGCAGCCTGTGACGCGCAGTATGTCGGTGTTCCGGAACTGTACCTTACGTATTTGATGTTCATACGTGCACCGGTTTTTGCATAAATATCTCCGCTGACAATTCCGAGCGTTGCTTTTGCAGAGAGTACAATACCTGTGGTCAGATCTGCTTCTGCTGAAAAGGAAAATCCTTTTTTATGACTGTTTCCAACTATACGGAATCCGTCCGAATACGCAAATCCGGCTTCAAATTGCTTTTCCACGGTAAGCGTTGCCTCCCCAGAAAGATTATATTCCATTGCCAGTGTCAACATACCAACACCGCCGAGCGGCACTGCCCCTAACGTCAGTGTGTGGTTAATATCTTTAAATGCATCCCCTTTTACATTGCAGGAGTATTCCATATCTCCGCTGACTGAAAAATAATAGTCATTATTATTCAGACTGTAATTTACTTTCATGTTTGAAATCACAACACTTACTGTCGCTGTGACATCATCTGAGACGGAAATCGTTTTATCTGCACGCAGGGTATTGTTTTTATAGGATATCCCCCTTGTCATACCTTCTGTGACTGTAACACCATTTACCACATATGTTTCTTCATCTGCCGGAATAAATTCCGTCATATCAACATCCAGTTCGCCCTGCTGGTCAACATTTAAAACCGCGCCATCATCCGCATCTGAGGTTGTAATATATGTTGTAGTTCCGTCTGTCCGTACACTTTCTGCCTTATATGCCATGACAATATCGTTAACATACACGGCAAATGTTGTTCCCTGTTTGATCGTAACCGGACAGTTTTCGATCATAACTATTCCATCCACATCAATAGATACGGCTGTTCCCTTTGGTACAACAACTACTCCGGACGCAAATGTACAGGTATTTTCTTTTCCGGTCTCTATCTGCGCATCTGCCAAAACCTTTTTTGCATCCGCGATCATTGCATCATGCTCTTCCGTGGTAAGTGACTGTTCCGGGAGAAATTTACCGGCAGCAACCGTAACCCATCCTCTGTCGATTGCGATCTGTGCTGCTTCCTTATATGTAACATCTGCTGTATCCTGATAAGTATAACTGTCTGTTTCCGGCACAAAGCCAAGCATCGTATTCATGGTCTGCGCTGCAAATTCACGCGTCACTGCATCTTCCGGTCGAAATTCTTCTCCTGCCTCAAGATCGATCATTCCGAACTCGCATGCCACCATCACATCACGATAAAACGAATCATCCGTTGATATGTCACTGTAATAATTATCCGGATAATTATCCTCATCTACCGTAAGATCAAATAATGTTACCAGTTCCTGTACCCAGTCGATACGGCTGATCTCATCACCTGATAATGCCCTTTTTAAAATCTCCTCTGTACTCTCCGTTTCTTCCGTAACGTTCTCTGTTTCAGCCTGTTCTGGCTCTTCTGTGACATTCTTTGTTTCAGTCTCCTCTGTTTCTTCTGTAACAACCTTCGTTTCTGGCTCTTCTGTCTCTTCCGTGACGATCGTCGTCTCTGGCTCTTCTGTCTCTTCCGTGACAATTTCCGTCCCGGCCGCCCCGGACTCTTCCTCTGCCAGACGTCCGGCATTATGATCTTCTTCATCTGCCTGGTCTGTTTCTTTTTTCTCTGTCACTGCTGACTTTTCATCATCCTGTTCTACAGTCTGTGTTTCCACAGTCCCTTTCTCTTTAAAACTGTTTTCTTCCTGTGTCTGCTGTGCATTCCCTGCCACATCCGCCAGCAGCATTTCCGGTGCTGCCGTAAACGTCATACAGGCACAAAGCAGCCATGCTATCATTCGTTTTTTCATAACTTTCTCCTTTCACAGATATCTCATTCCTTACAATACGACCAAACGGTCTTATTATGAATTAAATTATAGCATTTTGATTATAATTTGTCTATTAAGTTAGAGGAGACACTCACGTGAAGTTTCAAAGAATTCAGGACTTGAGAATAGACAACGATCTTACTATAAAAGAAATCTCTGCCATGCTTGGTCTGCACCGGGATGTTTATTCCCGTTATGAAAAAGGGCTTCGTGATTTTCCAATTGACATTCTCATAAAGTTAGCAGATATTTATCACTGCTCAATTGATTATCTGGTTGGACGGGTTGATACGAAGTAATATAATACACAAAATGCCTACTCCGCAGACATTGATCACTATATATAAAGAAAAGACGATTCCACTCAGAATCGTCTTTTCTTTATAATATATGCTTATTTTTTCCCACGCAGCAGCTTAATGATCTTCCCCTCATACACCACTGTCACAATAACGATCAATGCAACCGTCACCAGACTATACCCTTTATTGATCTGCACTCCGGCGACATCACAGATACTGGTAAATAAAAGACTGAGCACGAAGATCAGCTTGACTGCGCGCACCATATGAATCGTATATTTTCTTATTTTCCCACTACATATTTCTTTCGGCAGGTTATTTACCCTTTCCGGATAACGTGCAAGCAGCGTCAGTCCAACATATACAAGGATCAGGATTGCCGCATTTAAAATAATTCCGGTAAATGCCACTCCATATACGATTCCATAATAAATCTGCAGTCCCAGATAAATCATTGCAGCTACGATTCCCACTGCCTCAAGCAGGAAATCCATATTTGTCATTTCTTCTTTTTTCAAATTTATCCCCTTCCTGTGCTGTTCTTCATCTTCTATTCTGTTATTTCTAAATACATTCCAAATGCCGTTTTCCATTCCGCCGTCAGCCGCTCTAAATTCCACGCCGCATTTGCGGGGCTTGTGGACGGCAGTTTTCCAAGCGGCGGCATTCCCTCTTTATTACAGTATTTTACAAAAAGCTGATGTGCTTTTCCACCATTTGCAAAAATTCCCTGTATTTTTGCATTTGATAAGATCAGATCCATATCGTTTGGCACCACATTTCTGATGGAGCTGTCGGAAGATCCAACGATATCACAGGAATCGATCACATCCCACACTGCTATGCGATGTCTTAGCAGAAGATCCTTCTTTTCATCGATCGTCTGTGGCAGAGGTTCCTTGAAAATCCCTGCAATCACCTTCCAGAACCGGTTTTGCGGATGCCCGTAATAGAACTGGTTTTCCCGCGACTTTACAGACGGAAAGGAACCCAGGATCAATATCCTGGATTCCTCATTGTATACAGGTAAAAACGTATGTTTTACATGTGTATATTCCATTTTATACACGCTTTCTATTCGTAATTTTTGACATTGGAACTGTCTACTTTTTCAAATGGCACCCAGACATATAAACCATCTTCCGCAGCTCCCTCTAAAGTCGTCACATCTTTTCCGGTTGCAAGTGCAATTGCAGCATAAACAGCACTCTCACCCTGTCCGACTGCGGACTGGTATACGGTAAAGTCCATCTTTCCATCTTCAATCGCTTTGCATCCGTCTGCAGTCGCATCGATTCCAAGTACCGTCACATCACTGATTCCTGCTGCATCACAGGCATCAATGATACCAAGTGCCATAGAGTCGTTGTTGCAGACAGCAACGTCACACTTCTGTCCTGTCTTTAAAAATATATTGAACATCTCTTTCGCACGGTCCTGCTCCCAGTCGGCGTTATCTTCAAAGACATAATTGATCTTTTTCCCTGATGCATTTAAAGTATCCTTTAATGACTCAGATCTTCCTTTTGTCGCGGAATGTTTTTTCGGTCCTTTTAACAACACCACATTAATCTCATCCGCAGAAGCAAATTTATCTAGAATATACTCTGCCTGATACTGTCCTGCCACATATTCATCCGATCCAACATAAATATATTTCCCAGCCTGAAGTCTCGACTCATCCGGGCAGCTGTTAAAAAATACGATTGGTATATCACCTGCAAGCGCTTCTAATTCGAATGCCGTATCAGCATCAACCGGTCCGCATAAAATCACATCATAATTCTCACTGACCGCCTTTTTGATATGTTCCACCTGGTTTTCAATGGAATTTTCTGCATCAAATACATCCAGCTGTGCCCCACACTCTTCCGCAGTCTGCTGTGCCTGTGCCACAAGTACATTTCGGAAGGTATCCGCCTGTGATAACGACAGCAGCATTTTTAAACCTTTTCCATCAGCTGCGCCTGTCTGCGTATTTCCACCACATCCGGCAAGGCATCCTACAAGCAATGCCAGACACATGATAGTACTTATTAATTTCTTCATCGCACGATCTCCTCTCTATATCCGGAACTGTTTTACCTGTTCTGCAAGCTGATCTGCAGAAACAGCAAGGTTATCTGCTTCCTGTTCTACCTGGTCACTGTTCTTTGAAATATTCTTTGCCTGCTGTAACATGGATTCTGATGTTGCAAGGATCTCATCGGAACTTGCCGCCTGTTCTTCCGAAATAGCTGCAACATTCGTAGCAACCTGATCTACTTGATTGATCTTATCAACCACATTGCCGATCAGTGTGCTTGTCTCCTGGATATTCTTAAAGATCGTATCAAATGTATCAACTGCTGTATGGATCAGCTCTGCACTGCCGGAAATATCCTGTGCACTGTTTCCTGCCTGTCTGACGGCATCTTCTACCAGATTGTTGATTTCAGTGATCAGCTCTGTGATATGTGCTACCGAATCCGCACTGTTCTTTGCAAGTGTACCAATCTCAGCTGCAACAACTGCAAATCCTCTTCCTGCTTCGCCTGCGCGTGCAGCCTCAATCGATGCATTTAAAGATAACAGGTTCGTCTCGTCAGCAATATCACCAATCAGTTTGATGATCTGCACGATCTCGCCGGAAGCGGTTCCTACCTTATTAACAGCCTCTTCCAGATTGTGAATGGAAACTTCGATATTTGAGAGTGCCTCACCAACGCGCTCCATATCCTTACGTCCTTTTTCAGAAACAGCAACTGTCTCCTGCATCTTGCTTTCAACCATATCACTGTCGCTCTTGGTATCTGCTGCCACACCTGCAAGCTGTGTTGCATTTTCCGCGATCTCATTTACAGATACAGACAACTGATCAACCGTCGCGTTCAACTCGCTCATCGACTGTGACTGGATTCCCGCTGCAGAACTCATCTCACCGGAAACACCCTTACTTGAGTCAGCCTGATTCTTCAACTTGCCGGAAACATTTCCCATCTCGGAGATCATCTGTTTCATGGAAGCAATAAACTTCTCCACACTTTGGCTCATGACTGCGATCTCATCATTGCCTTTTGTCTTAATAGAAACCGTAAAATCACCGGAAGTCATCGCTGTGATCACTCTTGTCATTTCCTTGACAGGTTTGATTACAACATGAGTTACACGTTCGATCAGTACACAGAGCAATGCAATACAGATCACACTGATTACGATCATAATATTACGAAGCTGTGTCAGATCCGAAAGTACAATGCTGGTCGGAATATACGATATCAAAAGCCAGTTGGTTCCGTCTACTTCCTGAAATACCGTCATATTTCCATCAAGTGTAGCAAAATTATAGTCTTTCTCTGCAGCTTTCTCTGCCGTAAGCTGGTAAAAATGACTCTGTCCTTCTGCCCCGAGTGTCTGGGAAATAAGAGATGAATCACGGTTTGCCAGGATCACACCGCTGGTTTTATCAACCAGAAATGCTTCCGCATCATTCATTTCAATAAAAGAGTTTACGATAATTGCAATACGGTCTAATGTCATGTCT
>OHDG01001168.1_pt1 | contig 12532 bp, 10 predicted proteins | sample 1566961 | NCBI WGS metagenome assembly OHDG01 (sample SAMEA3879539, study PRJEB24766) | human gut metagenome | biome: human-associated habitat; feature: feces | place: USA | collected 1985/1987
TATTACAAATTCATTATGTGCGGCTGCAGTGGAACACCCGATCAGGTTGTAGACACTGTTATCATAATAACAGCAATGGATAGCTGCTTTGTTATGTTAATACCGAGACATAACAGAGAGAACATCGAAAAATGGTTGACAGGCGATGGCACACATTTCAGGCCGGACGACAACGGAGCTGCTTAGCTTGCAATCGACAGCAAAGATATTATGCCGTTATGGGTTGGAAGATTCTTCCAAAAGGCATAGGGAAGAAGAGCTTTGTAGGAAGTCATGAGGTCAAAGTGACTTTACGTTGATAATAAAAACTTAGATGCACAAAGCATCGGAGAATTAATGGAGGTTAAAAAACACATGGCTCGTATCGCAGGTGTAGATTTACCAAGAGAAAAACGTGTTGAGATCGGTTTAACTTATATCTACGGAATTGGTAGAGTAAGTGCTGATCGTATTCTTGCAGAAGCAAATGTTGATCCTAATACTCGTTGTAGAGACTTAACAGACGACGAAGTTAAGAGAATCAGTGAAGTTATTGATAATACACAGACTGTAGAAGGTGATTTACGTAGAGAAATCGCTATGAACATCAAGAGACTTCAGGAGATCGGATGCTATCGTGGAATCCGTCACAGAAAAGGACTGCCAGTTCGTGGTCAGAAGACTAAGACAAACGCAAGAACAAGAAAAGGTCCTAAGAGAACTGTAGCAAATAAGAAGAAATAAGTTTAATCAGAGAAAGTAGGTTAGTTTAGATATGGCTAAGAACGTTGCAAAGAAAACAACAAAAAAGCGCGTAAAGAAAAACGTTGAACGCGGACAGGCACACATTCAGGCATCTTTCAATAACACAATCGTGACAATTACTGATACTGAAGGTAACGCTTTATCATGGGCTAGTGCTGGTGGTCTTGGATTTAGAGGTTCAAAGAAATCTACTCCATATGCTGCACAGATGGCAGCAGAAACAGCTACAAAGGCAGCTTTAATCCATGGATTAAAGACAGTTGACGTATTCGTTAAGGGACCAGGTTCAGGAAGAGAGGCAGCTATCCGTGCCCTTTCAGCATGTGGTCTTGAGGTTACATCAATCAGAGACGTTACTCCGGTACCTCACAATGGATGTCGTCCACCAAAACGTAGAAGAGTCTAATCAGGAGGTATAGATTAAAATGGCAGTTAATAAAGTACCTGTACTTAAGAGATGCAGATCACTTGGTTTAGAGCCAAGTTATTTAGGATATGATAAGAAGTCTAGAAGAAACCTTACAAGAGCAAACAGAAAGGTGTCTGAGTACGGACTTCAGTTAAGAGAAAAGCAGAAAGCTAAATTCATCTATGGTGTTTTAGAGAAGCCTTTCCGTAACTACTACAAGAAAGCAGATCAGATGAAAGGATTAACAGGTCTTAACCTTATGACAATCCTTGAGTCAAGAATTGACAACGTAATCTTCCGTCTTGGTTTCGCAAGAACAAGAAAAGAAGCTAGACAGATCGTTGATCACAAGTTCGTTACAGTAAACGGAAAAGTTGTTAACATCCCTTCATACCTTGTAAAGGCTGGCGATGTTATCGAAATTAAAGAGAGCAAAAAGAATACTCAGAGAATGAAAGATATCGTCGAGGTAGCTGGCGGAAGAATCGTTCCGGAGTGGTTAGACGTAGATGCTGAGAAATTACAGGGAACTGTAAAAGACTTACCTACACGTGAGCAGATTGATGTTCCTGTAGATGAGATGCTCATCGTCGAGTTATATTCTAAGTAAAATTAGGTTGATTTGCCGGGGATTTATTTCCCGGCTTATCCACTCTTTGATAACATATAACAACGATACCCGAGAAGGAGGGAATTTGAAGTGTTCGATTTTGAAAAACCAAAAATTGAAATCGCAGAAATTTCAGAAGACAAGACATATGGCAGATTTGTTGTAGAGCCATTAGAGAGAGGTTACGGTACAACACTTGGAAACTCTTTAAGACGTATCATGCTTTCTTCTTTACCGGGCGCTGCAGTAAGCCAGGTCAAGATTGATGGTGTTTTACATGAATTCAGCTCTATTCCTGGTGTTAAGGAAGATGTTACAGAAATCATCATGAATATCAAGAACCTTGCAATTCGCAATAATAGTTCTACAAATGAACCAAAGGTTGCATATATCGAATTCGAAGGTGAAGGCGTTGTTACAGCAGCCGATATTCAGGTTGATTCAGATATCGAGATTTTGAATCCTGAGTTAGAGATTGCACACTTGAATGGTGGAGCAGATTCTAAGCTTTACATGGAGCTTACAATCACTAACGGCAGAGGTTATGTCGGAGCAGAGAAGAACAAGAACGAGGATACACCAATCGGAGTTCTTGCTGTAGATTCAATCTACACTCCTGTTGAGCGTGTTAACCTTACTGTAGAGAATACCCGTGTAGGTCAGGTTACAGATTACGATAAGCTTACATTAGATGTATTTACAAATGGTACATTGGAGCCGGACGAGGCAGTCAGCCTTGCAGCTAAGGTGTTAAGTGAGCACTTAAATCTGTTCATCGATCTTTCAGAGGCAGCACAGCAGGTTGACGTTATGGTCGAGAAGGAAAACGATGCTCAGGAGAAGGTTCTTGAGATGAACATCGATGAGCTTGAGCTTTCAGTTCGTTCATACAACTGCTTAAAGCGTGCAGGAATCAACACTGTTGCAGAGCTTATCAATAGAACACCTGAGGACATGATGAAGGTTCGTAACCTTGGTCGCAAGTCTTTAGAGGAAGTTTTAGCAAAATTAAAAGAATTAGGTTTAGAGTTAAATCAGACTGAGGAATAATTCATTCGAATAATCCTTGCACTGATTCTTCTAAATAAATTAGTCATATATAAATTTTAAATATCATATTAATGTTTATGTGTGACAAAACTCATAGCGGCAGGGCCAGTAAGACCAAAGAGCGTGACCGTGTCTGATACATGAGTGGCAACTGATTTGAGCATTTGCTTTTTGAAATAAAGCAAAGCTTTATCACAACAAGATACGATGTCTGGCAGTAAGACCGAAGAGCGTGACCGGATGTCCCACAAATGGAGGAAATTAAAATGGCAAAATATCGTAAGTTAAGCAGAACATCAAGCCAGAGAAAGGCTTTACTCAGAGGTCAGGTTACACAGCTTCTTGTTAACGGAAAGATCGTTACTACAGAGGCTAAGGCTAAAGAGGTTCGTAAGATCGCTGAGGGTCTTATCGCATTAGCAGTAAAAGAGAAAGACAACTTCGAAGAGGTTACTGTAACAGCTAAGGTTGCCCGCAAGGACAAAGATGGCAAGAGAGTAAAAGAGGTTGTAGACGGAAAGAAAGTTACTGTTTATGACGAAGTAGAGAAGAAGATCAAGAAGGATTCTGCTTCACGTCTTCATGCCAGAAGACAGATGCTCAAGGTTCTTTACACAGCTAAAGAGTCTGACGGTACAAAGAAGGGAACAAAGACTATCGATGTAACAAACAAGTTATTCGATGAGATCGCTCCTAAGTATGCTGATCGTAACGGTGGTTACACAAGAATCGTTAAGATTGGACAGCGTAAAGGTGACGGAGCTTTAGAGGTTCTCCTTGAGTTAGTTTAATATTTAATCGGTATAAATCTTAGACTAAATAAAACCAGAGATTTGAGTGGATGACACTCACTTCTCTGGTTTTTTATATTACTAAGATAATTATTCAAACTAATGAGAAAAACTGATGCGTCTTATTTGCATGTATAGTTCGACTGCCTTTGGTTTGAATTCGTAACTGTAACGCATAAAAATACCCCTTTCACTGGATATCCAGTAAGAGGGGTATATATTAATTTCACACTGCTTTTCGATTAATACGATTAATTATTTATTCTTTGCTGCAGCCTGCTCGTCATTGTACTTCTGAACACACTTCTTGATTCTGTCATATGGTGAGAGAAGATCACTGATAGAACAGTCGTGGTTTAATGTATCAATGAGGTATGCGATGTATTTGCTCATGTCACAGCTGATATAGTACTCCTTAGAGAGAAGCTCAGGTGACTGGTAGATAAGGTTTGTTGTAACTACTCTGTAGATGAGACCTTCCTCGTAGGCTTTGTCAAATGAAGCAAAGCCGTTTGTAAAGAGACCGAATGTAGAAACAACAAAGATTCTGTTAGCTTTACGCTTCTTGAGCTCTCTTGCTGTATCAATCATACTTTCGCCTGAAGAAATCATATCATCGATGATAAGAACATCCTTACCCTCCACATTTGTTCCGAGGAACTCATGAGCTACGATAGGGTTACGTCCGTCAACGATACGGCTGTAATCACGACGTTTGTAGAACATACCCATGTCTACTCCGAGTACGTTTGCAAGGTAGATAGCACGGTTTGTAGCGCCCTCATCAGGAGAGATAATCATAAGATGGTCAGCATCAATAGTGATATCCTTTACGTTCTTTAAAATGCCCTTAATGAACTGGTAAGAAGGCATTACATTCTCAAAGCCGTTCAGAGGAATAGCATTTACCACACGAGGGTCATGAGCATCGAAGGTGATGATATTGTCTACACCCATGTTGATAAGCTCCTGAAGAGCTAATGGACAGTCAAGAGACTCACGGCCTGTACGTCTGTGCTGACGGCTCTCATAAAGGAAAGGCATGATAACTGTGATTCTTCTTGCTTTTCCGCCGGCTGCAGCGATAACACGCTTTAAGTCTGCGTAGTGGTCATCAGGTGACATGTGGTTTGTCTGACCGCATACTGTGTAGGTAAGACTGTAGTTTGTTACATCTACCATGATGTACAGATCATAACCACGAACTGACTGGTTGATAACACATTTAGCTTCGCCGGAACCGAATCTAGGTGTAGAAGGCTTGATAATGTAGCTGTTTTTGTAGTAGTCCTTGAAAGCACTCTCGTTAGCATGCTGGTGCTCTCTGTGCTCTCTCCAGCCCTGTAAGTATGCATCTACCTTCTGGGCAAGACCTATACAACTGTCGGTTGCAACAAGTCCAAGTGTACCGGTTGGCATAGTCTCCAAAATTCTCTCATCGTTTGGCATTGTTATTCCTCCATATAACCATATAATAAATAAACTAAAATATATATAAAAAGCGTTATTTGGAAAGACGCTTTTTAATTCGTATGTCATCTCCAAAGAGCTTGATAAAACTATAATTGCTTGAAATTCTTGAAAGTGTTCTCTCGGAGTAAATATCTGCTATCTGCTCCAGATTCAGATTAGTGGAAATAATAGTAGATTTCTGTCGCAGTATGCGCTCATTTACACAAAGGAAAAGCTGTGATGTGGTAAATGAGTTGGAAAGCTCGGTTCCGAGATCGTCTATGATAAGTAAATCACAGTCGAATATATTCTGGTGCGCTGCGATGGCATCTGCATCCTTTTCAAACACACCTTTGCTTAATATATCAAATAATTGGAATGCTGTAAAGTAAATTACGGAGTAACCTGCATCTAAAAGCTCTTTTGCAATGCAATTAGATAAAAAAGTCTTTCCGACACCGGTATTACCGTAGAAAAATATGTTTTTAGGTTTGTTTTCAAAATTGTCTATAAATTCATGACAGTTCGTCACTGCAAGCTTTGCTGTGGCAAGAGCAGACAGCCCTGTCGCGGGATTTTTCTGCTCATCTGAGTAATAATCGAATGAGAGCGTGGAAAAATTCTCACGAGACAAAATCTCCCTGATATTGGACTGCGAATAAACGGTATTGATAATAGCCTGCTTGAAGCAATGACATTTCTGACCATCTATATACCCGGTATCATGGCAATCTGGACAGGTGTAAATAGGCTCAAAATAATCAAGCGGATATCCGAGTGTGGATAGCAGTGCAGCACGCTCCTCTTTATAGTCCTCGATTGCAAGGCGTAAAGCGGCAAGGGCATTATCATCACCATCCATGAGCCTGTACGCCTGCCTGACAGATGCGGATGCAATCTCTGAGTCAATTTCCCTGAGGCGGGGTGCCTTGCGATAGGCCTCCTCAATACGCTTGTCATGTATGTATTTGTTCTGAAGCTGGCGTTTGTCGTAGCCTCGCATTATCTCATCATATTGAGCATTGGTAAGTGCCATATATCCTCCTTGGGATGTGTAAATCTAACTTGAAAATCATATAACTAAATTGCGCAACAGAAATCATACAGTTTAAATCAGATAATTGAAATCATGTAGCTTAAATCATACCGTAGAATTCAGAAACAGCTTCTCCAGCTTGTCGTAATCATTGTTGCGCTGATTGAAGTTGTTAAATTTATTCTTGGAACTTGAATTATTGCTTTTTGGTTTTGAGGAACCGTTTGCAGCATTTGTGCTTTGTGATGAGCCTGTAGCAGAGGCTTTATTGGCCTTGGCAAAGTTGGCATCAAGCACTTCAACATCCTTTAATGTATGTACATCCTTTTTCTTCCAGTTCGCGAGTATCGAGTCTGTGTACTCGAAGCTTGGCTTCTGGATAGCTGAAATAGTTTTACTGCAGGCGGCTTTTACAAGCTCTATATCGAAACCGTATTCGCCGACCCATTTGTTGATGAGTGACACCTCAGAGTCAACCAGATTGCGGCCTGTGATGCCTAGAGCCTTCATTACAGAATAGTAAATCTGTGAGTGAGCGGCTGCATCGTCCTTTGCCTGGTCTACGGTCTTTATGCCGGCATCGGCCCAGCCGAGAGCGACCTTGTTCATGTAACGAAGGCTTGAATGTCCTTTGGTAATGCAGTACTCTACGAGATATTCTACCAGGTCGGTAGAAAAATGAAGCTCGTCCAGCCAGTAGAGCACCATATTGGTGTCTGTGGATGAGAGCGTATGCTTCAGATATGTCTCTATAATAAAGAAAAGCTCTGAAATGTCAGGATTCTTTCTAAACTCCTTAATCTCATCAAGTGTGTATTCCTTCTGTGAAGAAGCAGCTTTGTCAGGAGTCTGGCTCTTAAGCTTTTCCACAACAGAATCATGCATCCGAGTATTCACGGTAGAAATATTCTGTGCAGCATTATTAACCACTCTGTTTTGCAAAATATTCTGTGCAGCATTATTAACTACGCTGTTTTGCAAATTATTCTGCGCGGCATTATCAGCCACAGCGCTTTGTATATTACTCTGAGCAGCCTGCATACCGGATACAGAAAGACTGCAGAGGTTGATTCCCATAATCTGGCCATCAGCGCCGGTTTGCACCTGCAAAATGCCCTCAGAGGCCCAGTAATTGAGGGCACGTATGATGTCGGCTTCAGTATTGCTGAAATGATCGGCAATCTCTGAAATAGTTGCTATGCCTGCCCCGGAGCCTGTCGCACGGAGCAGATAAAGGTATACCTTGACAAACTCACCGTTTGCCTTTGGCATGTATTGATCTATAAAAATATCTGACACAGTAGTGAATGATGTTGCTATGTCACTGCTAATGTTTATCGCTGTCATATAAAAAACTCTCTTTCGCTTAACCTGTGAGCAATTATAGCACAATATTTTAACCGTGTGAAGATGGTAAAAGTGCTACAAGCCTTGTAAACTCGGGCTTTCCGAGTCCACAAAAAAATGTGGATAACGTGGATAACTGTGTAAAATAATTGAAAAATCAATGTATCACAGGGTATATAAGCTGTTGAAAATTATTTAAAAAATCCACACACAAAATGAGAGTTGTTAACATTTTGTATGTGGATAACGTGGATAACTTATTTCTTAAGCAGGTCTTCGCCGATTTCTACTACATTTCCGGCACCCATTGTTATCAACAGGTCACCGTTTACACAATTTTCTGATAAAAATTTCTCGATTTCCTCAAATGATGGGAAATAGTGCGCATTCACACCTTTTTCGAGCAATAAATCCAGGATATCCTTAGATGAGATACCATATGTGTTCTGCTCACGCGCAGCATAGATATCAGCAAGCACCACAACATCTGCCATTGAAAGAACATCGGCAAAATCATTTAAGAATGCCTTGGTTCTGGAATAGGTATGAGGCTGGAAGCAAAGGACAAGCCTGTCATGTGGATATTTTTGTGCGGCTGTCAGTGTTGCGCGGATCTCGGTTGGATGGTGAGCGTAGTCATCAATGATTGTGACGCCGTTTACCTTGCCCTTGTACTGGAAACGTCTGTCAGCACCGCCAAATTTGTCAAGGCCTGTGAGGATAGACTCCGTATCGAGACCGAGTGTGGTGGATAAAGCTATGGCTGCGAGCGCATTGCTTACATTGTGAGCGCCCGGAACAGAGAGTTTTACGTCGAAAAGTGGACTACCCTGTCTCATAGCTGTAAAAGATGCACAAGCTTTATCGTCATAGGTTATATTTTCCGGATAGAAATCATATTTTGAATCAAAGCCATAGGTGATAATCTTCTGAGGAAGCCCTGCGACAATCTCCTCATAGCGGTCAATCTCACCGTTGATGATGGTAGCACCGCCTGCGAGAGTGTTTGATGCATACTCGCGGAAGGAATGCCTGATGTCGTTGATATCCTTGAAGAAATCCAGATGCTCAGCCTCAATATTTAAAATAATGCTGTAGCGTGGTCTGAAATTCAAAAAGCTGTTTGTGTACTCACACGCCTCGGAGATAAAATACTCTGAATCGCCCACACGCAGATTGCCGTGGATAGATGACAAAATACCACCTACGGAAATGGTAGGATCTGTCTGGGCGGCGAGAAGAATCTCGCTGATCATGGATGTGGTGGTAGTCTTGCCGTGTGTGCCGGCTACAGCGATGGAATAATCGTAATTGTCCATAATCTGTCCGAGAAGCTCGGCTCTTGTAAGCATCGGAATACCGGCTGCTTTTGCTGCGGCGAACTCAGGATTGCTTTCGTGGATAGCTGCAGTGTAAACCACCAGGTCGATACCCGAGGTAATATTGTCTGCGCTCTGGCCATATATGACTTTTATGCCCTTGTCTGCAAGAGTCTTTGTGAGGTCTGATTCCTTTGAATCGGAGCCGGAAATTGTAAAGCCCTCCTCATGCAGAATCTCTGCGAGACCGCTCATGCTGATACCGCCGATGCCTATGAAATGGATGTGTATTGGTTTGCTGAAATCTATTTTATACATTAATTTTACCTGCCTGATTTATTATAATTTATATTGTAACTATTAAGAAACACTGAGAACAAAAAGCCGATGTGTCATGATTGCATGTAAGCAACAGATTTTCTTGTTCTGAATAGTTACTTTATATTAATTATACAACTAAATATAGTATTTGCAAAGGAAAAATAAGGTGAAAGCAGGCATGACTTTCAAATGATAAGAACCATAGCAGGTTAAACAGATATACGATAAATGGCACTTGTGCAAAATGTCGAAAAAAAAGAAAAATATTATTTGATTTTGTGAAAAATGTTGAAGTGGTAATGCGGCTGTGGTATAATTTTTTTATAAAAATAATTCATCCGGACCATATGAATTTGATGGGGTTAAAGTATATAGCAGTAACTGCAATTTATGCAGCAGCAACTATAATTTATATGGAAACAATTGTGATTTATTATGGAAGCATTACAGATGCGGTTATTACAGAAACAAGTGGTTGGGACCGGATGGCACAACAAAAATTAGGACAGACGAGGAGTGATAACGTGATTAAGAAAGAAATGATAGCCATGCTTTTAGCAGGCGGTCAAGGCAGCAGACTTGGTGTTCTGACAGCGAACGTAGCAAAACCGGCAGTTTCGTTTGGTGGAAAGTACAGAATCATAGATTTTCCGCTTAGCAACTGCATCAATTCAGGCATTGATACAGTGGGTGTACTTACACAGTATCAGCCACTCAGACTTAACAGCCATATCGGAATAGGTATTCCGTGGGACCTCGACAGGAATAATGGAGGAGTGGCAATACTGCCTCCTTATGAGAAGAGCGGCAACAGCGAGTGGTACACAGGTACAGCCAATGCAATCTACCAGAATATGAGGTATATAGACAGTTACAACCCGGACTATGTGTTGATACTGTCAGGAGACCATATTTACAAGATGGACTATGAGGTGATGCTTGATTTCCACAAGGAAAACAATGCCGATGTGACCATAGCAACCATGCCGGTGCCTATCGAGGAGGCCAGCCGATTTGGTATCGTCATAGCCGATGATGATAAGCGCATCAATGCATTTGAGGAAAAGCCGGTTCATCCGCGCAGTAATCTCGCATCAATGGGCATTTACATATTCTCATGGCCGGTGCTAAAGGAAGCATTACTTGCACTAAAGGATCAGGAAAACTGTGATTTTGGCAAGCATGTCATACCATACTGCTTTGAAAACGACAGACGTATGTTTGCATACGAGTTCAACGGATACTGGAAGGACGTAGGTACACTGGGCTCATACTGGGAGGCCAATATGGAGCTTGTGGACCTCATTCCGGAGTTTAATCTGTACGAGGAGTATTGGAAGATTTACACAAAGAATGATGCAATCGAGCCACTTTATATAGCCAAAGGAGGTCATGTGGAGCGAAGCATCATGGGTGAGGGCTGTGAATGCTATGGTCATGTGGAGCATTCTGTTATAGGTGCCAACGTCAAGATTGGAAGAGGCGCAGTAATACGTGATTCCATCATCATGTGTGACACGGAGATAGGCTCCAATGTCACGATAGACAAGTCCATCATTGCCGAAAATTGCAAGGTGGGCGACAATGTGACACTTGGCTTCGGACAGGAGAAGCCGAACGTATTAAATGAGAGCATATACTCATTTGGGCTGGTCACTATAGGAGAAGATTCTGTGATACCGGACGGGGTAAAGATAGGCAAAAATACAGCAATCTCCGGTGTTACATACGAAGAGGATTACAAAGACGGTGTGCTTGAGGGCGGAGAAGTTATTATCAAGGCAGGTGACGGAAAATGAAGGCAATAGGAATAATTTTGGCCGGCGGCAACAATAATAGGATGAAGGAACTGACAGCAAAACGAGCAGTACCGGCCCTGCCGGTAGCAGGCAGCTTCAGAAGCATAGATTTTGCGCTCAGCAGCATGTCAAACTCACATATACAGACTGTCGCAGTACTGACCCAGTACAATGCACGCTCACTGAATGAGCATTTAAGCTCATCAAAATGGTGGAATTTTGGCAGAAAGCAGGGGGGCTTATTCCTCTTTACACCTACAGTCACAGCGGACAACAGTGACTGGTATAGGGGCACGGCAGATGCGATGTATCAGAACATTGATTTTCTCAAGAGACGCCATGAGCCATATGTCATCATCAGCAGCGGTGACTGTGTATACAAGCTGGATTTCAACAGAGTGCTTGATTTTCACATCGAGAAAAAATCAGACATTACAGTGGTATGCAAGGACATGATGTACAACGACGATGTCAGCCGTTTTGGTGTGGTACGCATGGATGATGAGTCAAGAATCACAGAGTTTGATGAAAAGCCAATCGAGGCCTTATCCAACACCATTTCCACAGGTATCTATGTCATCAGGAGACGACAGCTCATAGAGCTTTTGGAGGCGGCAGCTGAGGAAAACAGATTCGATTTCGTAAATGATATCCTCGTGCGCTACAAAAATGTAAAGAAAATATATGGCTACAAGATAAATTCATACTGGAACAATATCGCCGATATTGATGCATACTTCAAGACCAATATGGATTTCTTAAGACCTGACGTCAGAAGCTATTTCTTCAGGGAGGAGCCGAACATCTGCTCAAAGGTGGACGACCTGCCACCGGCCAAGTTTAATCCGGGCTCAGACATTTCAAACAGCCTCGTATCAAGTGGCTGTATCATAAACGGAAGCGTGGAGGATTCGGTGCTTTTCAAGCAGGTATTTGTGGGCAAAAACACCACAGTGAAGAACTGCGTGATACTCAATGACGTCTACATAGGCGACAATGTGCACCTCGAAAATTGCATCGTAGAGAGCCGTGGAACCATCAATCCAAACACCTGCTATTGTGGTGAGGATGGAGTCATGATAGTAAAAGAAAAAAATGTAAGATATGTAATTTAAAAACAGACCAGGGGGACAAAAATATGCAGATTACAGACATCAGAATTCGTAAGGTAGAAAAAGAGGGCAAGATGAAGGCGGTTGTGTCAATCACAATCGATGATGAATTCGTGGTACATGACATCAAGGTAATCGAAGGAGAAAAGGGACTTTTCATCGCCATGCCAAGCCGCAAGGCAAACGATGGCGAGTACAGGGATATAGCCCATCCGATTAACTCTGCCACACGCGAGAATATCCAGAATATGATTCTTGAAAAGTATAAGACAGAGATTGAGAATGTATAAAACAGTCAAATGTTGTAGCAAATGTAAATAATAATTTTGGTATGTGTATATCAGACGAAATCGCGCAAGTGCATCGAAGGAAATTGGCTTGCGCGGTTTTTGTGTAATAAGGGTTTGATTAGAGAATAAAAAGTAAGCATATATTCATTTTAGACCCTCGTCTTTTAGAGAGAAATTTGATGACAAACTGTCCTCTCTGTGCTACAATCAACTCAAAGCATTATATTTCTGTAAATACGACACCACAGCATA
>OHDG01001176.1_pt1 | contig 12473 bp, 11 predicted proteins | sample 1566961 | NCBI WGS metagenome assembly OHDG01 (sample SAMEA3879539, study PRJEB24766) | human gut metagenome | biome: human-associated habitat; feature: feces | place: USA | collected 1985/1987
ACTTTATTGATTGCGATTCCCTTGGAACGATTGTGTTTTAAATGCATATCAATCTGATATTCTTTTTCTTTTTTTACAACAACCGTTCTGATATGGGACTCCTGCTCCCCGAAACGGATCATTTCCTTGTCCTTACTACATTTGTGGGACTTAGTTGTTCCACTTAAGTATGCAGCTTCAAGGATATTCGTTTTTCCCTGCGCATTGTCCCCGTAAAAAATATTGGTTCCCTCATCAAATGAAATATTTAAATCTTCATAATTTCGAAAATTCTGCAATTCAATTGACTTTATGATCATTTTACAATCTGAATTGTCTCGCCGTTAAAGGAAACAACATCTCCATTGTATAATTTTTTTCCACGCTGAAGCTCTGTCTCGCCGTTTAATTTTACCTGTCCATCCTGAATAAAAAACTTTGCATCTACTCCGGATTCTACAAGACCTGCTTTTTTCAAAGCCTGTCCCAGTTTAATAAATTCGTCCGTCTCTCTGATATTTACTGTGATCATCTTTCTGCCTTTCTTAGTTAGTGGCTGCGTTAAAGTTTACCGGAAGAATCAGATAAATGAACTTTCCTTCATCATCCTTGATAAAACATGGAGCCTTCGGGTTTACCATATAAAGAGAAACCTCTTCCTCATCGATGACTCTCAATGCATCGATAAAGAATTTCGGATTAAATCCAATGAGGATATCTTTTCCCTCTTTTGTGATATCAATATCTTCATTCATGGAACCAATAAAGGAATTGATTTTTAATTCCATCGTTCCATCTGTGATGTTCATGATGATCGGTTTCTTATCACCTTCTTTGACAAGAAGTGTTGCACGGTCAATACAGTCTAACAGCTCACGTTTGTTTATTTTTACTTTTGTTTCGTAATCAGAAGATAACATCTGTTCAATCTTGAAGTATTCACCTTCGATCAGACGGGAAACGACTGTCGTATTTTCAAACTCAAAAACGATGTGATTGTCTGTCAGGAAAATAGATACTTCATCTTCTGCACTACCCGGAAGGATTTTGCTGACTTCCTGAAGTGTTTTTCCGGGAACGACAACTTTTTTGTGAGAATAATTATTTTTTAATTCAATGTTGCGAATCGAAATACGGTGTCCGTCGAGGGAGACAACCTTAAGATCGTTTTCTTCGATCTCGAACAACTCACCTGTCATTAATTTGTTGTTGTCATTGTCAGCGATGGAGAAAATAGTCTGGCGAATGACTTCTTTTAAGGTGAACTGGGACATAACGATTGGTTCGTTACGTTCAATGTACGGAATATAGGAAAAATCATCACCGGATTTACCGACAATGTTAAATTTTGCTTTTTCACATGTAATAGTTGTTTTAAAGGATGCATCAGTTTCGATCGTAACATCACTGTCTGGAAGTTTACGGACAATCTCGGAAAAGATTTTTGCATCCAGTGCGATTACACCACGTTCTGCAATCTCGCCTTCGATCTTTGTTTCGATCCCAAGTTCCATATCATTTGCAGTAAGTTTAATTTCGTTTGCAGAAGCATCGATCAGAATACATTCTAAGATCGCCATGGTAGTTCTGGTAGGAACTGCTTTTGAAACAATATTAACACCATGTAACAGATTAGATTTAGAACAAATTAATTTCATGTTGTAGATAACTCCTTCCTGATGAAACGTAGTGGCTCGCCAAAACGTGTTCATAAAAAAATAAATAGAAATCCGCCGTAGTCGTCTTAGAGGCTGTTCATAAGTTGATAACCGTAGAAAGCCTTAATTTTCAAGGGGTTAAAAAAAATTTGAGGTGGTATAACCCTGTGAAAACCATGCGGAAATTATCTTGAAATGATGTGAATTGAGGATGAGGCTCATAAATGTCTTAAACAGGTTTTAAACATGAAAATGAGACTTGTCCATACGGAATTCACGTTAATTTAACAAGATATCAACAATTTTTTGTGTATAACTTCGAAAAACCTTGATAACTTTAGTTAGGATTGATTTTTTTCTTGATAGTTTCTATTAAATTGCGTGTATTTTCGTTTGATTCGTATTCATCGGCAATTTTTTTGATACCATGAATAATGGTGGAATGGTCTCTTCCCCCAAGTAACTGTCCGATCGAGTCAAGCGGTATATCTGTCATATTCTTACAGAGGTACATTGCAATCTGTCTTGGTCTGGCAATTTCGTTACTTCTGTTTTTTGAGATCATCTGATCCAGCGAAATATTGAAATGTTCGGTGACAACTTCAATTACAAGCTGTGGCGTGATCTCTCTTGGCTTGTCCGGTGTAATAATATTCTGAAGTTCTTTCATGGCAATTTCCATTGTGATATCTGTTTTTTCAAGATTGGAATATGCCAGAAGTTTGTTTAAAGCTCCTTCAAGTTCACGAATGTTGGATTTAATGTTAGTTGCAATATAATTAAGAATCTCATCGCTGAGTTTCATGTCGTCAGCTTCAACTTTTCTTCGCAGGATAGCCATTCGTGTTTCGTAGTCTGGAGTTCCGATATCAGCAATAAGACCCCATTCGAAACGTGAACGAATCCGGTCTTCTAAGGTTTCCATGTCTTTTGGCGGTTTATCGGATGTTAAAATAATCTGCTTGCCGGCAGAGTGGAGTGCATTAAATGTATGGAAAAATTCTTCCTGTGTACTTTCCTTACCGATGATAAACTGAACGTCATCGACCATTAATACATCAATCGTACGATACTTTTCACGAAGTTTGTTCATAGCGGAAGCATTACCACTTCGAATTGACTCGATTACTTCGTTGGTAAATTCTTCGGATGTAACATAAAGTACTTTTGCGTTCGGGTTTCTCTCTAATATAAAATGACCGATGGAATGCATAAGGTGAGTTTTCCCAAGTCCCGGTCCTCCATAAATATAGAGAGGATTGTATGCTTCACCCGGAGATTCAGCAACGGCAAGTGACGCCGACTGTGCAAAACGGTTATTGCTGCCGACGACGAACGTGTCGAATGTATAGTTCGGATTCAGATTTGATCTGTCCGCCTTTTCGGAAAGTGCATTTTTTTTCGGTACGCCGCTATTGCCGGTGCGGATATTTTTTGTCTGTTCCGGCAGGATGAACTTGATTTCGTATTCTGTCCCCGTAAGTTCTGCAATCGTTACCTTTAAAGGAAGATAATATTTTTTTGAAATATAGCTTAGGGTCATCTGTTCCGATGGAACCAGTATATATAAAGTGCTGCCCTCGACGCCGTAAACTTCGAGCGGGCGAATCCAGGTATCAAAAGAAATATCACTGATATCATGCTCATGTTTGACGGTTGAGAGAATCTCGTCCCATTTTTCTAAAATTTTATCCATTTTAATCCTCATTTTTGCGCTGTATTTTGCGCATAACAAATATGAGCTTACGCCCAAATTTGTACGCTCCTGATAAAAAATCCTACATAGTTCTATCCTACACTATTTTTTTGCTTTTATCAATGAAAAGTTTGTACAGGGTATTTTAAGTTAGGGTGAATGCAAAAAAACCCAAATTTGGGCAAAATAGAGAGCCTGAATAATAAAAATTTGCATGAAGGGAAAAAATATGTGTGAATAAGTCGAAAAAAGTTATAGACCGCTAAATATAAGGGATTATCCTGTTTATAAACAGATTATCCGTGGATTATCCATAAAATATCCACAAGTTATCCACAAATTGGGGATAACTTTGCGAAACCGCTAAAAATCGGCATTCTTCAACCCACATTTTTTAACATTTTCGGGGGATAACTGTGGAAAAGCAAATAACAAGATATAGGATGATAGAGTTTCTTCCTTATATATATAGTGGTCAACATTTTCCACAAATGGATAAATGTTGAAATGTAGATAAGTAAAATGAGGTCAAACAAAATTTTAGTGCTTGACTTGAAATATTTTTCTGCTATAATTGAGAATGATGTTTTTTAACTGAGAATATGCGTCTTAGGACGTTTTCTATCGCATCGTCATTTCAGGATGATGGTGAATGCCAGGCAGAGGAGGTGGATATAACATGAAGATGACATTTCAGCCGAAGAAAAGACAGAGATCAAAAGTTCATGGCTTCAGAAGCAGAATGAGCACAGCAGGCGGAAGAAAAGTATTGGCTGCTAGAAGATTAAAAGGAAGAAAGAAATTATCAGCATAGGCCACATTTTTGTGGTCTTTTCTTTCCTTAAGAAGAATGGATGAATAATGAGGTGGTGCATTTTGTACCACCTATTTGTTCATTCAAAGATATTTTATGGGTAAAGTAAGCAGAGACCTTCAAACAGACAGAAGGTAGTTGGTGCCTTAGGTAAATAATCAGAAAGGGCATACTAGGATGAAGTTTTCGGAATCATTAAAAAAGAACAGTGATTTCCAGAAAGTGTACAGGCAGGGAAAATCCTATGCGAACCGTTATCTGGTAATGTATGTTCTGGAAAATCATACAGAAGGAAATCGTCTTGGCATATCCGTCAGTAAAAAAGTTGGAAACAGTGTTATCAGACATCATCTGACCCGGCTGATCCGGGAGAGTTACAGACTACATGAAGACATGTTCAATAATGGTTTGGACATTGTAGTCATCGCAAGAAGTACGGCGCGCGATATCAGTTATCATGAAACAGAGAGTGCCCTGCTGCATCTTGGAGGTCTTCACAAAGTAATCAATCGTTAATTGCAGAAAAAAAGAAGATGGAATCATTTTGAAAAAAATATTAATTGCTTTAATTAAGTTTTATAGAAAATATCTTTCTCCGATGAAAACGACCAAGTGTCCATATTGCCCGACCTGTTCTTTATATGGGTTGGAGGCAGTTGAAAAGTACGGAGCTCTAAAAGGGGGAGCACTTGCTTTATGGAGAATCTTAAGATGTAATCCTTTTTCAAAAGGTGGATATGATCCAGTTCCATAGTGGAGGTATTTACAAGTGTCAGATATGTTATTAACAGCATACAATGGTGCTATTTTAGGACCGATCGCCAAAGTACTTGGCTGGGTAATGAATGGTATTTATGCGTTGATGTCAATGATCGGTATTGAGAATGTTGGTCTTTCCATCATTATCTTTACTATCGTGATCTACGCTATTTTGTTCCCGTTAACTTACAAACAGCAGAAATTTTCAAAGTTATCACAGAAGATGCAGCCTGAACTTCAGGCGATCCAGAAAAAATATAACGGAAAAAAAGATCAGGCATCCATGATGGCAATGCAGGAAGAAACACAGGCAGTATATGAAAAATACGGTGTTTCCATTATGGGAAGCTGTGTGCAGATGCTGATCCAGATGCCATTGTTGTTTGCTCTTTACCGTGTATTTTTAAATGTTCCGGCATATGTATCCGGTGTAAAGAACAATTTCTCTACGCTGGTTGATGGAATTATGGCAACAAGCGGTTATCAGGATAAGATGACTCAGCTCGTTACAGATTTAAGAGTTATGACAACACCGGCAGCAGATTTTACAGTGTCAGATCCGACTGCTCTTTCGAACTCTATTGTTGATGTTTTATACAAAATGAATTCAGCGGGATGGGAAAACTTAAAGAGTGCATTTCCTTCTTTGACGGATACCATCAATGCGACTTATGATACAGTTTCACATGTAAACAACTTTCTGGGACTGAATATTTCAGATACACCATGGCAGGTCATGACGACGAACTTTGCGTCACATAACTTCCTGTTTGTAGTATTAGCACTTCTTGTACCGGTTATTTCTTATCTGACCCAGGTACTTAACATTAAGCTGATGCCGCAGGCTGCTCCGTCTAACGGAAATAGCGATAATGATATGGCTGCACAGCAGATGAAAATGATGAACCGCACTATGCCGATCTTTTCATTTGTAATGTGTTTTACCGTTCCTGTAGGTCTTGGTATTTACTGGATTGCCGGTGCCGTAGTACGAAGCGTTCAGCAGTTTTTCTTAAATAAACATTTTGAGAAAATCAATCTTGAGGATATTATTAAGAAGAATCAGGAAAAGGCAAAGAAGAAACGTGAAAAAATGGGAATCGCTGAAAATCAGATTTCCAATGCTGCTAAGATCAATACAAGAAAAATTGATGAACCGAAAAAAGAAGAGAAGAAGTCTAACATGAGTGAGGCACAGCGCGAGCTTGAATTAGAGAAAGCAAATGCCACAAAATCAAAGGCAAAAGCCGGAAGTATGGCCGCAAAAGCAAACATGGTCCGCGATTTTAATGAGAAAAACAGCAGAAAATAATAAGAAAGGATAGGGGTTTGGAATGGAATATATTGAAATTTCAGCAAAAACAGTCGATGAAGCAATCACAGAAGCACTGGTAAAACTGGGGACAACCAGTGACAGAATCGAATATGAGATCGTCGAAAAAGGAAATAACGGTTTCCTTGGCATCGGAAGAAAAGATGCGGTGATCAAAGTACGTAAGAAATATTCTGTGAATGATGATATCAAGGATTTCTTAAATAAAGTATTTGAAGCGATGGACTTAAAGGTTGAGATCGTTATGACTGCAGAAGAAAACAGTAATGTGATCAATGTTGATTTAAAAGGTGATGACATGGGCGTTTTGATCGGAAAAAGAGGACAGACCTTAGATTCCCTTCAGTACCTGACAAACCTTGCTGTTAATAAAAATGCAGAAAGTTTTGTAAAAGTAAAAATCGATACCGAAGATTATCGTAAGAGAAGAAGAGAAACATTAGAGAATCTTGCAAAGAATATTGCATACAAGGTAAAGAGAACCAAACGTCCGGTTTCTTTAGAGCCGATGAATCCTTATGAAAGAAGAGTGATTCATTCTACCTTGCAGAATGATAAATTCGTAACAACACACAGCGAGGGAGACGAGCCTTATCGTCATGTTGTTGTAACATTAAAGAGACAGTAAACCGGTTTTCATCCGTGTGTGATGAATGACACAGAAAAATTCGTGGCGGATAAAGAAAACGTCCACGAATTTTTTTGTATATGGAAATGAGGTATTATGCGAACAGATACGATTGCTGCGATTGCAACAGCTATGTCAAGTTCAGGAATTGGTATAATAAGAATCAGTGGAGATGAGGCAGTCGGGATTGTCGACCGTATTTTTTCAATGAAAAACGGAAAAAAATTATCTGATATGCCGACACATACGATTCATTATGGTCATATCAAAGATGGGGATGAAGTGATCGATGAAGTTATGGTTGTACTGATGCGGGCACCAAAAAGTTACACCAAAGAGGATACCGTGGAAATTGACTGTCACGGTGGTGTGTATGTCATGAAACGGGTGCTTGAGACAGTAATCAAATATGGTGCGCGTCCGGCAGAGCCGGGAGAGTTTACAAAACGGGCATTTTTAAATGGACGGATCGATCTTGCACAGGCAGAGTCTGTCATAGATATTATTCATGCGAAAAATGAATTTGCATTAAAGAGTTCAGAACAACAGCTTTCCGGTTCACTTTCGGCTGCAGTAAGGAAAGTCCGTGAAAAATTGCTGCATGAGATCGCATTTATTGAGTCTGCATTAGATGACCCGGAGCACATCAGTTTAGATGGATATCCGGAAACACTTCATGGAATTGTGGAAGAAGCGCAGAAAGAGATTCAAAAGCTTCTTGCAAACAGTGACAATGGAAAAATTTTAAAAGAGGGTATTTCTACCGTCATTATTGGAAAACCGAATGCCGGAAAATCATCTCTTTTAAATACGCTCGTGGGAGAGGAGCGTGCTATCGTTACAGATATTGCTGGTACCACGAGGGATGTACTGGAAGAACAGATCAACTTAAATGGAATCATTTTAAATGTGATCGATACAGCGGGAATCCGTGAGACGGACGATGTTGTGGAAAAGATCGGCGTGGATCGTGCAAAAAAATATTTAAATGAGGCAGATCTGGCAATTTATGTTGTGGATACATCGACACAGTTGGATGAAAATGATTTTGAAATCATGGAACTCTTAAAGGACAGAAAAGCGATTGTTCTTTTGAATAAGTCAGATCTTACACCGGTTACCGACAGCGAATCAATCAGGAAACATCTGGATAAAAAAATGATTGCAATCTCTGCCAAAGAACAGACTGGCATTGAGGAACTTGAGGAGACAATCCGTGAGATGTTTTTCACTGGAGAGGTTACATTTAATGATGAGGTGTATATCACAAACATTCGCCATAAAACCGCTTTACAGGAAGCACGGAATAGTTTAAATTTAGTGGTGCAGAGTATCTTAGACGGAATGCCGGAAGATTTTTATTCCATTGATCTGATGAATGCGTATGAAGAACTGGGAAGTATCGTTGGTGAGGCAGTCGAAGATGATCTGGTGAATGAGATATTTAGTAAATTCTGTATGGGCAAATAGTTGTCGCCATTGGACGACAACTATTGGAAGAATGCAAAAGCGGCATTCTTCTGGCGTGTTGGCAAGAACTGTAAGAGAGGTAAAGCAGCATTCTTCCAGTGTGCTGGATTTGATTTAAGATAATTTAGAAAGAAGGATAAAAGATGCCTGCGATTGAAGAAAATTATGATGTGGTAGTTGTGGGTGCTGGGCACGCAGGATGTGAGGCGGCACTGGCATGTGCAAGGCTTGGACTGGAAACAATTATTTTTACGGTCAGCGTGGACAGTATTGCGATGATGCCTTGTAATCCGAATATTGGAGGAAGTTCCAAGGGACATCTGGTCCGTGAGATCGATGCGCTCGGTGGTGAGATGGGAAAAAATATCGATAAGACATTTATCCAGTCCAAGATGTTAAATAAGTCCAAAGGGCCGGCGGTACATTCTCTGCGTGCACAGGCAGATAAAGTGAATTACAGCATGGAAATGCGGAAAACGCTTCAGGACACAGAGCATCTTACAATCCGGCAGGCGGAAGTGGCGGAGATCATTACAGTTCCGGCAAATTCTGCTGATGGAGAAACAGCTGCTGTAGAAAAAAAAGATGGACAGATGGTTGAGATTAATGGTGAGCTTCAGAAAATTACCGGGGTAAAGACTGTTTCCGGTGGAGTTTATCATTGTAAGGCAGTTGTGCTCTGTACGGGAACTTATTTGAGAGCGCGTTGTCTGACCGGAGAGATGATTACTTATACCGGACCGAATGGTCTGATGGCAGCAAATCATCTCACGGATTCCTTGAAAGCACATGGAATCGAGATGTTCCGTTTTAAGACGGGAACACCTGCGAGAGTGGATAAGCGTTCTCTGGATTTTTCAAAAATGCAGGAGCAAAAAGGGGATGAGAGGGTAGTTCCGTTTTCTTTTACGACAAATCCGGAGGATGTGCAGATTGATCAGGTTTCCTGCTGGCTGACGTATACGAATCCAAAGACGCATGAGATCATCCGTGCAAATCTGGATCGTTCCCCGATTTATGCTGGAATTATTGAGGGAACCGGTCCGCGTTACTGCCCGTCGATTGAGGATAAAGTGGTAAAATTTGCAGACAAAGACCGTCATCAGATTTTTATTGAGCCGGAAGGAATCAATACCAATGAGATGTATGTCGGTGGTATGTCATCTTCTCTGCCGGAGGATGTGCAGCATGAGATGTACCGTACATTGCCTGGAATGGAGCATGTAAAAATTGTGCGAAATGCATATGCAATTGAGTATGACTGCATTAACCCAGACCAGCTTTATGCATCATTGGAATTTAAAAAGATTAAAGGACTTTTTTCCGGTGGACAGTTTAACGGAAGCAGCGGCTATGAGGAAGCAGCATGCCAGGGACTGATTGCAGGTATCAATGCGGCTAGGAGCATTTTAGGAAAAGAACCACTGGTTTTAGACCGCTCGGAGGCTTATATTGGAGTGCTGATTGATGATCTTGTGACCAAAGAAAATCATGAGCCATACCGGATGATGACTTCGCGTGCGGAGTATCGTCTGCTGTTGAGACAGGATAATGCAGATCTGCGCCTGACGAAAAAAGGTTATGAAATTGGCCTGATTTCAAAAGAGCGTTATGACTGGGTATGTAAAAAGGAAGAACTGATTGCACAGGAAATCGAGCGAGTGGCGAAAGTAAAGATCGGCGCAAATAAAAAAGTACAGGAATTACTGGAAAGTTACGATAGTATTCCTCTGAACACTGGAACATTTTTAACAGAACTGATCCGCAGACCGGAACTGGATTATGATAAACTTGCACCGATTGATCCGGAGCGACCGGATCTTCCGGCAGAAGTTGCCGAGCAGGTAAACATCAGCATCAAATATGATGGCTACATTAAGCGTCAGATGAAACAGGTCGAGAGCTTTAAAAAACTGGAAAAGAAAAAGATTCCGGAAAACTTTAACTATGATGATGTACCGAGTCTGCGTATTGAGGCACGTCAGAAATTAAAGACCTATTCACCGACTTCCATCGGACAGGCATCCCGTATTTCGGGAGTATCACCGGCGGATGTGTCAGTGTTACTTGTGTATATGGAGCAGATGAAATATCATGAGAAAGAGTCTGCAGAATGATAGAAAGACGAAACATATCTGTAACGGCAATGGTATTTTATAAAAGAAAAAAGTATATCGAGATATGAGTGTTGGATATGTATACTAAGAGAGAATGGAGATCAGAATGAGTTATAATCTGGAACAGTTTAAAGATGGATTAAAAGAACTTCAGATCGAGTTGAACGAGAAACAGATCAGTCAGTTCCTTAAGTACTATGAACTTCTGGTAGAAACGAATAAGGTAATGAATCTGACCGCCATCACGGAATTTGATGAGGTGGTAGAAAAACATTTTTTAGACAGTCTTTCTTTGTGCCGTGTATATGATCTAAAAATTGATGCTAAAATTTTAGATCTTGGAACCGGGGCAGGATTTCCGGGAATCCCACTTAAGATTGCATTTCCAAATTTAGAGTTAGTGCTTGCCGATTCCTTAAACAAAAGGATTAAGTTTTTAAACCAGGTGATTGATGAACTGAAACTGAAAGATATTACTGCCGTTCATGCAAGAGCGGAAGAACTGGGAAGAAATAAAGATTACAGAGAACAGTTTGATGTATGCGTTTCCCGCGCGGTTGCAAATCTTTCTTCACTCAGTGAATACTGCATCCCATTTGTGAAGGTTGGAGGAAAATTTATTTCCTATAAGTCCGGCAGTATTGAGGAAGAAGTAGCAGAGGCAAAAAAAGCTGTTTTCGTTCTGGGTGGAAAAGTGACGGATGTGTATAAATTTGATCTGTATGAGCAGAAACGATCTTTTGTTGTGATCGATAAGGAAAAACATACACCGAAAGCATATCCGAGGAAAGCCGGCACTCCGACAAAGGAGCCGTTAAACTAAAATAATAAGGGTAAAAGAAAGACATTTTGTAAAAAAATAAAGTGTCATAAATAGAAAAACATTTTGTAAGAAAATAAAGTGTCATAAATAGAAAAACACTTTGCGTGAAAGTATCGTGTTATTGATCAAAAAAGTGACTGTGAAAAATTCCGACAGTCACTTTTTTGTATATTCATGTATTATTTTTCTTCACGTTCGAAAAGCATACGAATCACTTCTGCCAATTTATCCGGTGCCTCTAACTGAGGAAGATGTTTTACATTGGAAATATAGGCAGTTTCAATCATGGAACTTTGCTTTGCATAGCTTGTTACGATCTGAACGGAATCCGGATTACTTCTGCTTTCCACAACATAGAAAGGGATGGAAAGTTTCTTGAGTGCATGTAAAATACAGTTATCCATGTACTGGCCTTCAATGCTTGCCATTAAATATTTTCCGTGGCTGCCATTCATGTGGGAAGCTTCGTAGTAAGCATCTAACATTTTAGAAGAGGCAAGCTGCGGTTTGTTAAAATATTCTGTATAAAATAATTTCTGGATATTTTTTTCATGTGTTTTTACATTGTAAATAAATGTTCCAAGAATAGGAACTTCCAGTAATGCCTTCTTTAAAGTAGAAGAGTTACTCGGTGTGCGGTTGAATTTTTCCGGCATTGGCGGATTGATCGCAATGATCTTATGGAACAGATGATTATTCATGTTTTCTGCCAACGTTACAAAGGAAATAGAAGAACCGGTTGCAATTACAGTCGGGGCATCTTTGATAACTTCTTTTACAAAATCTGTAATAAGCTGAACATATAAATAGTTGGTGTAGGTCAGATAAGGTTTCTCGGAACGTCCACAGCCTAAGAGGTCGATCGTATATACCGTATGCTGTTTTTCAAGTTTCTTTGCATAACGGCACCACTCATAAGAAGAACTGAGTGGACTAAGATCATGTATTAATAAAACAGGTGTCCCGGAACCACGTCTTGTGTAATATACTTTGCCATTCTTCCAATCAAAAAAATTACCATTTTCCGTCTTTAATATATTTTTCATTGAAGCTGTAAAATCAATGAAACGATTTACTAAATGGATGGTTCCGGCGGCAAATGCAGTTAACAAAAAAAAGTGTCTGATGTTTTTTTTCATACTTTTATTCATAAATGCCTCCATATCTGCCAAATAACAGGCGTTTTTTTATAATAA
>OHDG01001180.1_pt1 | contig 12445 bp, 8 predicted proteins | sample 1566961 | NCBI WGS metagenome assembly OHDG01 (sample SAMEA3879539, study PRJEB24766) | human gut metagenome | biome: human-associated habitat; feature: feces | place: USA | collected 1985/1987
GGAAGCGCAGGCCGCCCTTGTAGGGGCCGATGGCGCTGTTGAACTGCACACGGTAGCCGCGGTTCACCTGAACCTTGCCCTGATCGTCAACCCAAGGCACACGGAAGGTGATGATGCGCTCCGGCTCGACCAGACGCTCGATCAGAGCGGCCTTCTCGTACTCAGGGTGCTTCTCCACAACGGGCTGGATGCTCTCCAGAACCTCGCGCACAGCCTGCAGGAACTCAGGTTCGTTGGCATTGCGCTTTTCCAGACCTTCGTAAACGCGCTTCAGGTATTCATTTGTCAGCATAGTAGAATACTCCTTTTCCCAATTACTCTATAAAATTTGAAAAAGACGAAACCGCCCAGCCCGCCGCACAGCGGACGCGCTGCTAAAACGCTGTAGGACGATCCCGGATTTCCGTTCTTACACACCGGCCTGCTTATGGCTGCAGACCGCTTTATTATTATAAAGCATTTCTGTGGGTTTGACAATAGCGAGAAAGCAGAAAATGCTTCAAAAAAACAGATGAAAAGTTGAGACCGCTTCACAAAACGAAAAATAAAAGAAAAAAACGGCACAGAACCTTGTTTTTTAAAGCACTGACAGAACAAAAGAAATACGGAAAAGAACGTCTTTTCTCCATTTTGCTGCATTCCGCAGGCGCAGAAAGCCATATTTTCTGCAACCAAAAAGCCCTGCACCACGCAAACGGCACAGGACAGAGAAACGATTTTTACTTCTTCAGCAGCTTTTCGCAGGCGTCTGCGGCACCTTCCAGATACTCGCCGCCGTAGGTTTCGATCATGCCGGCATCGGAAAGCGCAGCCAGCTGGGGATCGATGGGGCACTTTGCCAGCACGGGCAGGCCGTGCTTTGCAGCCACCTCATCCACATGGCTCTCGCCGAACACATTGATGTGCTTGCCGCAGTCGGGGCAGACGATGTAGCTCATGTTCTCCACAATGCCCAGCATGGGCACCTTCATCATCTCAGCCATGTTCACGGCCTTGGCCACGATCATGCTCACCAGCTCCTGCGGGCTTGCCACCACAACAATGCCGTCCACCGGCAGGCTCTGGAACACGGTCAGGGGCACATCACCGGTTCCCGGAGGCATGTCCACGAACAGAAAGTCCACGTCCTTCCAGACCACATCGGTCCAGAACTGTTTGACGGCACCGGCGATTACCGGGCCGCGCCACACAACGGGGTCTTCCTCATTTTCCACCAGCAGGTTGATGCTCATAACATCAATGCCCATGCGGCTCTGAATGGGCCAGCAGCCCTTGTCGTCGGCCATGGCACGGCCATGGATGCCGAACAGCTTGGGAATGGACGGGCCGGTGATGTCGGCATCCAGAATGCCGCAGTGGTAGCCGCGGCGTGCCATGGCGCAGGCCAGCAGGGCGCTGGTCATGCTCTTGCCAACGCCGCCCTTGCCGGACACAACGCCAATGACTTTTTTGACGCTGCTGTTGGGGTTGGGGGCATCGTGCTTGGGCGCTGCATCGCGGGAAGAACATGCTGCTCCACAGCTGGAGCAGTCATGGGTACATTCTTCGCTCATTCTCTTTTTGCGCACGGCTGGCTCAGAGGCATTGGCCGTGTGCTTCCTCCTTGATCAGAATACGGCCATATAAAAGCCGCCCCTTTACTATACCATAAAAGCACTCAGGAAACAACCCGCCGCGCCGCTCTGCTTTTGCATATCCTGTTCCGCCGCTTCATATGCTGGAACCGGAACATTCCGGCAGGAGGTGCGCCATGCGGCAGAGCTATTTGAAAAATGCGGCGCTGCTCACCGGTTCAGACGTGGTGCTGCGGCTGGCCGGCATGGGCCTGCGCATCTGGCTGGCAAACGAGCTGGGCGGCGAGGGGATGGGCCTTTACCAGCTGGTGCTGGCGGTGTATTCACTGTTCGTCACGCTGGCAACGGCGGGCGTTTCGGTGGCGGCTACCCGGCTCATGGCCGAGGAACTCAGCGGCCCGGACTCTGCCCGCGGTGCGGCCCGGGGAATGCTGCGGCGTCTGCTGGCGGCGGGGCTTGTGCTGGGGCTGTTTGCCGCCGCGCTGCAGCTGACGACAGCGAATCTTGCGGCCCGGTTGTGGCTTGGCGATGTCCGCGCCGTCGGTGCTTTGCGCGTTTCAGCGCTGGGAATGCCGTGGATGGCGGTCTCGGCGGTGCTGCGCGGTTTTTTCATCGCCCGGCGGCATGTAGCTCCCAATGTGTTCAGCCAGCTTACGGAGCAGACGGTGCGCATCGTGCTGGTGGCACTGGCGCTTACCCGCACCGAGGGCCTTGCGGTGGGCGTGCGCTGTATGCTGGTGCTGGGAGCTACCGCTGTCAGCGAAGCGGTGTCGGCGCTGTGCATGCTGGCCTTTTACCGGCGGGATGCCCGCAGTGCCTTTGCGGGGCAAAAAGCCGTCCGCCCGGCAGACCCGGCCCGCCGTCTGTGGGAGATCCTGTGGCCGGTGGAGGGCGGGCGGGTGCTGGCAAGCGCCCTGCACACGGCGGAGAATATGCTGGTGCCCGCCTGCCTTGCGGTCTATCTGATCAACGCGGGCGGGCGCACCGTCGCGCTGGAGCAGTACGGAGAACTGAAAGGCATGGCTCTGCCGCTGCTTACGTTCCCATTTGGCCTGCTGGGCAGTCTTTCGGTGCTGCTGATGCCGGAGATCACGCAGGCCCACATTCTGGGCCAGACCGAACGGCTCAAAACACTTCTGGACCGGATGTTGCGGCTCACCGGCTATTTTTCCGCGCTGGCAGGGGTGCTGTTCCGGGTGTGGGGACGGCCGCTGGCACAGCTTTTGTACCAAAGTGCGGATGCCGGGTTTTATCTGGAAACGCTGGCTCCTGCCATGCCGCTGATGTATCTGGAAAGCATGGTGGACGGTGCCATGAAAGGGGTAGGGGAGCAGAAGGCGGCCTTCCGCTACAGCGTGTGGGATTCCATCCTGCGCATTGGCGGGGTGGTGGCGCTGCTGCCGCGCTTTGGCATGAAGGGCTTTTTGGCAGTGATCCTGCTTTCCAGCCTGTACACCTGTGCGGCCAACACCGGGCATCTGCTGTTTTCCAGCGGCACGCAGCATGCATTCCGCCGCTGGCTGGGTGCACCGGCACTGGCAGCTGTGCTGGCTGCGGCGGCTGGTATGGCGTTGCGGAAGCTGCTTGCGGATGGGTTTGCGGCTCGGCTGCCTTTGCAGCTGGCCGCGTTGGGCATAGGCGGCTGCGCTACCACAGGAGTGTTCCTGCTGGCGGCATGGCCGCTGGGCCTTGGAGAGGAAGCAGCCGCGCTCTGGGCTGCGCACCGGCCCGGCAGACCGAAAAAATAGAGGGAGTTTGGCAGCGGATTCAAATTTTCTGGACATTCTGCAGTGTTCTGAGTATAATATAAAGATAGGGCTGTCCGGTGTGCCGGATACTCTGTGAAACCGGAAGCTTTTCCGGCCAAAACTGCGGCTCTTGTGCCGTATGTAAAAGAGGACTTTTTTGTGAAAGATAAAAAGAACACACCGCAGGTGCTTGCGCGCCGGGCGCTGCTTGTGCTGCTGGATGCAGCCATTGTTGCATTCAGCTTTTATTTTGCGCTTCTGCTGCGGGCAGACGGAGCAGTGGAAGCTGCCTGGTGGCCGCATAACCGTGAGCTTCTGTACGAAAATCTGCCATGGATCGTGGCGGTGTACATTGCCAGCTTTCTGTTCAGCGGGCTGTACTCCGTACTGTGGAAGTATGCCGGTGAACGCGACCTGATGCGTCTGGCGGGAACGGTGGCTGTGCCTACCGTTGTCGTCTACTGTGTCAACCGTCTGTGCATCCACGGCGTGCTGTTCAACTCCGCCAACTGTATGGCGGCGGTGCTCATCTTCCTGCTGGTGGGCGGCAGCCGTCTGGCATGGCGGCTGTTTTTGAACCATCCGCTGGGCGAAAAGCTACGCGGCGCTGCCAGCAAGGACCCCAACCGCCCGGTGATGATCGTAGGTGCAGGCGAAGCCGGTGCATGGGCCATCAACGTGTGCAAATCCAATAAGGAATATGGTCACGCGGTGGTGGCGGTGGACGATGATCCCACAAAACTCAACCAGACCATCCACGGGGTGCCGGTGAAGGGCACGCTGGAGGATATCCCGGACCTGTGCAAGCGCTACGGCATCCACAGCATCATCATCGCCATTCCTACCCTGAAGGGCAGCAAGCTGAACCATGTCATCGATCTGTGCGTCAGCACCCATTGTGCGGTGCAGGTGCTCAGTGACCCGCAGCTGGTGGGCAGCGGTACACCGCAGCAGGGAGCCTTCCGCGAGTTGAACCCGGCGGACTTCCTTTCCCGTGAGGAAGTGACGCTGGATACCGATCAGATCTCCGGCTACCTCACCGGCAAGACCGTTCTGGTCACGGGCGGCGGCGGCTCCATCGGCAGCGAACTGTGCCGTCAGGTGATGCGCTTCAAGCCCGGCAAGCTGCTTATTTTTGATATCTACGAGAACTGCGCCTATGAGCTTTTGATGGAGCTGCAGCAGAAGTACGGTCGGGATATCCCGGTAACGGTGCTCATTGGCTCCATCCGCGATAAAAAGCGTCTGGATGAGGTTTTTGAAACATATCATCCCACTGTGGTGTTCCATGCGGCAGCACACAAGCATGTGCCGCTGATGGAGGTCAGCCCTGCAGAAGCGGTCAAGAACAATGTTCTGGGCACCAAAAATCTGCTGGTGAGCGCCAGCGAACACGACGTGGAGCGGTTCGTGCAGCTTTCCACCGATAAGGCTGTGAACCCCACCAGTGTGATGGGCTGTACCAAGCGCATCTGCGAAATGCTCATTCAGACCTTTGCGGGCAACACGGATATGAAGTGTGTGGCTGTGCGTTTTGGCAATGTGCTGGGCAGCCACGGCAGCGTCATTCCGCTGTTTGAGGCCCAGATCAAAAAAGGCGGGCCTGTCACCCTGACGGATCCCAACATTGAGCGCTACTTTATGACCATTCCGGAAGCGGCCCAGCTGGTGCTGCAGGCCGGTGCGCTGGCCGAAAGCGGCAATATCTATGTGCTGGACATGGGCGAGCCGGTCAAGATCATGGATCTTGCCAAGCAGCTCATCCGCTTTTACGGCTATGAGCCGGGCGTGAATATGGAGATCAAGATCGTGGGTCTGCGTCCGGGCGAGAAGCTCTACGAAGAGCTGATGATGGACGAGGAGCAGGATAAGATGCGCCGCACCCAGCACAATAAAATTTTTGTGGCTTCGCCGCGCAGCATCGATCTGGCCGAGTTCTACGGGCAGCTGCAGGAGCTTGCCGCTGCGGCAGAGCACAACGACGAGGGTGTGGTGCAGCAGCTGGCAAAGATGATCCCGACCTTCACCCCCACCCGCCAGAATCTGAAGCTGTAAACTCCCCCAGTCTGCTGCGCAGACAGCCCCCTCAAAGAGGGAGCTTGTCCGTGCGGCAAAGCCTCCCTCTTTGAGAAAGACTTCCCCCGGCCGGGACAGATTCTCCCTGCGCCGGGGAAAAATGTCACCACAGGTAACAAAGAGAAAAACAGATGTCGCGCCAGCGACAAAAAGGGGAATGGGTGGCATCGCATCAGCGATGACGAAAGGAGTTTCTACTGATGTCACTGCGGCGATCGGCCGCGTGCATATAAAATGAGAGGGATGTTACTATGGAAAAGAAACCGTTTCTGACCGAGGCGATGGCACAGGAGATCATTCAGGATGTGCCCACGCCGTTCCATGTCTACGATGAGAAGGGCATCCGTGAAAATGCCCGCCGCATCAACAAGGCATTCAGCTGGAACAAAGGCTTCAAGGAGTATTTTGCCGTCAAGGCTCTGCCGAACCCTGTCATCCTGCAGATCCTCAAGGAGGAGGGCTGCGGCGTGGACTGCTCGTCCCTGACTGAGCTGATGCTCAGCGAGGTGTGCGGTTTCTCCGGCAGTGAAATCATGTTCTCCTCTAACCAGACTCCCGTAGAGGATATGAAGAAGGCCTACGAGCTGGGTGCCTACATCAATCTGGACGATGCCACCATGGTGGAATTTCTGGAGCGTGTCGCCGGTGTGCCGGAGAACATCTTCTGCCGCTATAACCCGGGCGGCACCTTCAGTCTGGGCGAGAGCGAAGAGGGCTTTCAGGTCATGGACAAGCCCGGCGATGCCAAGTACGGTATGACCGAGGAGCAGATGATCGAAAGCTACAAGAAGCTGGCCGCCAAGGGTGCCAAGAACTTCGGCATTCACGCTTTCCTTGCTTCCAATACCATTTCCGATGAGTATTACCCGGAGCTGGCAGGTATCCTGTTCCAGCTGGCTGTCCGGGTGCAGAAGGCCACCGGTGTGCACATCGGTTATATCAACCTGTCCGGCGGTGTGGGCATCCCGTACCGCCCGGAGCAGACCGAGAACGATATCATGGCCATCGGCGAGGGTGTGCGCAAGAAGTTTGAGGAAATTCTGGTGCCCGCAGGCATGGGCGATGTGGCCATCTTTACTGAGATGGGCCGCTTTACCACCGGCCCCTACGGCGCACTGGTGGCAACTGCCATCCACGAAAAGCACATCTATAAGGAATACATCGGTCTGGATGCCTGCGCAGCCAACCTGATGCGCCCGGCCATGTACGGCGCTTACCACCACATCACCGTGCTGGGCAAGGAAAATGAGCCTTGCGACCATATGTACGATGTGGTGGGCGGTCTGTGCGAGAACAACGACAAGTTTGCCATTGACCGGATGCTGCCCAAGATCGACATTGGCGATATCGTTTATATCCACGACACCGGTGCACACGGCTCTGCCATGGGCTACAACTACAACGGCAAGCTGCGCAGCGCCGAAGTGCTGCTGTGCGAGGATGGCACCCACCGTCTGATCCGCCGTGCCGAGACGCCGCGCGATTACTTTGCAACGCTGGATTTCCTGCCCCTGATGAAGCCACTGTTTGAAGATTAAGAGGTATCATAAATGTTTTTTGGCTTTCAGCTCACCCTTGGCCTGATGATGGTATTCTACGGCTATTCGGTCATGAAAAATCCCCGTGTCTGGGGAGGTCAGGGCCGCCGTGCCGTCAAAGCGGAGCACTTTGAGGAATACTGCCGCCAGAACGGCCTGTTCTTTTTGAAGGCAGGCTGCGTGGTGGCGGTGATCGGTGCACTGGATGCACTCATCACGCTGGATGCCCTGCTGTACGCTCTGCTGTACCTCTTCGGTCTGGCCTTCGCGTTCTATCCGCTGGTCAAATGGTGCCGCGAAAATGAGGGCTTCAGCTGGCCTTGGCCCCATGTCCAGAGCGAGAAAAAGCGCATCAAAGAGCTGCGCCGTGAACAGGAATCGCAGGAAAAGGCGGAGCAGGACTCCGACAAAAAGTAAAGAACAAAAAGAAAAACGGCTGCTGTACGGTAAAGTACAGCGGCCGCTTTTTTGTTTCCACTTTATGCAGGGTGGTTTTCCTCGCTGTTTTTGCTCTTATCCAGCGCATCGAACTGCTTTATGATCTGGGGGTCCTTCAGCTTGACGACCTTGCCGGAGAGATAATGCAGGGTGTTTTCCTCGGGAATATCAAGGAAAGTGACCCGCACAGCGCACAGGGCCTGTGTTTTGGTGCCGGTGCGCTCGTTCATCTTGCGGTTGCCGTACTTGATGTCGCCCAGAACCGGACGGCCCAGATAGGCCAGATGTGCACGGATCTGGTGGGTGCGGCCGGTGACAAGGCCGATCTTGCACAGGGCGAACGGCCCGGCGGTGCGCAGCACGTCCACGTCCGTAATGATCTGCTTGCGGCGCTCGTCCTGCGACTGGTGTGCATGGATGCTTACCTTGTTGTTCTTCTCGTCGTGCTCCCACCATGCGGTGAACCGCCCGGACTGCGGGATACCCACCGTGATGGTGTAGTACTCCTTTTTGAGTAGGTCAGTGCGGATGATCTCGTTCATGTCCCGCAGGGCGGTGTAGCTCTTGGCGGCGATCACAAGGCCCTCGGTGCCGCGGTCCAGCCGGTTGCAAATGCCGGGCTTGAACCGGTTCTCGCCGTGGGGGTCGTACTCGCCTTTTTCGGCCAGATACTGGGTAAAAGCGTCCACAAGGTTTGCATCGCCGGTGCGGTCGCTATGGCACAAAAGGTGGGTGGGTTTGTACAGCACAGCAATGTTTTCGTCCTCATAAATGACATTGACCTTGGGCTGATTCTGCTTTTTTTTCGGCGCGGCCTTCTGCACGGTTTTTGCGCCTTCCGGCGGGAAAAACTCGTCGTTGATGTACAGCTCGATCAGGTCGCCTGCCTGAATGCGGTACTCCGGCACGGCCTTTTTTCCGTTTACCTTCACGCGCTTATTGCGGAAGCTCTTGTACAAAAGGCTGGTGGGAAAATCGCGGGTCACGCTCTGCACAAAGCGGGAAAGACGAACGCCGTCGTCGTTGGCGGTTGCGGTATATTGTTTCATAAATGTTCCTCAATTTTCAAGAGATACCTTTATAGTAATACAGCCTTGGCTGCAAGTCAACGCGGAAACGCCCCGGATCAAAACTATTTTACCGCAAAGCCTTGAGTTCCGGGCGCAAAATGGGTACTATTATAAGGAATGAATCAGAAGGAGAGTACCGCAATGGCAGAACACAAACGGCATCAGGGACACCGCCAGCGGATGCGCGAACGGGTGCAGAACTACGGTCTGGACAGTCTGGCCGAGCACGAAGCGCTGGAATATGTACTGTACCTCACCAACGCCCAGAAGGACACCAACGGCATCGCTCATGACCTGATCGACCGCTTTGGCGATTTTGCCGCTGTGCTGGAAGCCAGCGAGGAAGAGCTGTGCACTGTGGAGGGCGTAGGCCCGGCCACAGCCCGGATGCTGCATCTGCTGCCGGAGATTAGCCGCTACTATGGCCGCAGCCGTACCAGCACCACCCGCTGCATCAGAACTACGGAGCAGATGGGCAGCTATCTGATGGCGAAGTTTGCGTGGTCGGATTACGAGCGTGCAATGCTGGTCAGTCTGGACAGCCGTAAGCGGGTGCGCGCGGCGGTCTGGCTGCGGGAAGGCACCACCGACCGGGTAAGTCTGGACATCAAGGATGTGGTGTCTGCGGCCATCAAGGGCGGCACCGACACGGTGGTGCTCAGCCACAACCACCCCAACGGTGCGGCCTTGCCCTCCATGGAGGATCTGGAGGCCACTGGCAATATTGCCCGGGCATTGGGCCTTGTGAACATCCATCTGCTGGATCACTTCATCCTGACCGATACGGAGTATTTCTCCATGCGGGACGCAAACCGCCTGCCGATCTATGACTTTAAAACAGGTACGCTTTTCTGGCCTTGATCCGTGAAACAACAAAAAAGTGTTTACATTATAAAACTGGTGTGCTATAATCAAACCGTAAAATACAACTGATTGTGGTTCTTTGCGCGAGGGCCGGAGAGGAGAGGGAAGATGGCAGACGAAAAATTTGAACTGGTATCCTCTTACCAGCCCACCGGCGACCAGCCGCAGGCCATTGAAACACTGGTGAAAGGCGTGGAGCGGGGCGACCGTTGCCAGACCCTGCTGGGTGTTACCGGCAGCGGAAAGACCTTTACCATGGCAAATGTTATTGCAAAATGCAACCGGCCCACGCTGGTTCTGGCCCACAACAAAACGCTGGCGGCCCAGCTGTGCACCGAGTTCCGGTCGTTTTTCCCCAACAACGCGGTGGAGTATTTCGTCTCCTACTACGACTACTACCAGCCCGAGGCCTATATCCCCCACACCGATACCTTTATCGAGAAGGACTCCGCCATCAACGAGGAGATCGACCGGCTGAGGCTGTCCGCCACCGCCTCCCTGCTGGAGCGGCGGGACGTGATCGTGGTCTCCTCCGTGTCCTGCATCTACGGCCTGGGCGAGCCGGAGGACTTTGCCAAGATGATGGTCTCCCTCCGGGTGGGAGATATCCTGGAGCGGGACGAGTTTTTAAAAAGGTTAGTCTCCATCCGCTACGAGCGCAACGACATCGCCTTTGAGCGCAACATGTTCCGGGTCCGGGGGGACACCGTGGAGGTCTGGCCTGCCTACTGGAAGGACACCGCCATCCGGGTGGAGTTTTTTGGGGATGAAATCGACCGCATCTCGGAAATCAACGTGGTCACCGGCTCCCCCATCCGCAAACTCAGCCATATCCCCATCTGGCCCGCCACCCACTATGTCACTCCCAAGGAGAAGATGGACGCTGCTGTCCAGGAGATCTATAAGGAGCTGGAGGAGCGGGTGGCCTACTTTGAGAAGGAGGGCAAGCTCATCGAGGCCCAGCGCATCCAGCAGCGAACGAACTATGACATCGAGATGCTGACCGAGGTGGGGATCTGCAAGGGCATCGAAAACTACTCGGCGGTGCTGTCGGGCCGTGCGCTGGGCAGTATGCCCACCACCCTGCTGGATTATTTCCCGGAGGATTTTCTGCTTTTCGTGGATGAGAGCCATGTGACCCTGCCGCAGGTGCGTGCTATGTACGGCGGCGACTATGCCCGCAAAAAGACGCTGGTGGAGTACGGCTTCCGTCTGCCGTCGGCCTTTGACAACCGCCCCCTCAAGTTTGAAGAGGTGGAAAGCAAGCTGAACCAGATGGTGTTCGTCTCGGCCACGCCGGGCGAGTACGAGCGCCGGAACAGCACCCGGATCGCGCAGCAGGTCATCCGGCCCACCGGCCTGCTGGACCCGCTGATCTCGGTGCGGCCTGTGGAGGGGCAGGTGACTGACCTGCTGGGCGAGATCAACGCCCGCACGGCGAAGAACGAGCGTGTTCTTGTGACCACCCTGACCAAGAAGATGGCTGAGGACCTGACCGACTTCTTGACCGAGCAGGGCATCAAGGTCAAATATATGCACCACGAGGTGGACACCTTTGAACGGATGGAGATCATCAAAGATCTGCGCCTGGGTTCTATCGATGTGGTGGTGGGCATCAACCTCCTGCGCGAGGGCCTGGATCTGCCCGAGGTCAGCCTTGTGGCGATCCTGGATGCCGACAAGGAAGGCTTCCTGCGCAGTGAGACCAGCCTCATCCAGACCATTGGCCGCGCGGCCCGCAACGCCGAGGGTCTGGTCATTATGTACGCCGATGAGGTGACGGACAGCATGGAACGCGCCATCACCGAGACCGAGCGCCGCCGTGCCATCCAGATGGCCTATAATGAAGAACACGGCATCGTGCCTAAGACCATCGTCAAGGCCATTGCGGACAGCATTGAGATCAGCGATAAGGCGGAGAACGCAAAGCGGAATACCCGCCGCATGGGCAAACTGGAACGGGAAGCTGCCATTGAGCGCCTGACCCGGGAGATGAAGGAGGCTGCCAAGCTGCTGGAATTTGAGCATGCGGCCTTCCTGCGTGACCAGATCGACCGCCTGCGCCGGGGCGAGAACCCCACCGTGGACTCGGATGCCGAGACCGAGCGCAGGCAGAACCATGCACAGACACAGAGAAGAGGGAGAAAGTACCTTGGCAAACGATAAGATCGTCATCAAAGGCGCACGGGAGCACAACCTGAAGAATATTGATCTGACCCTCCCGCGCGAAAAATTCATTGTTATGACCGGCTTGTCCGGTTCCGGCAAGTCGAGCCTTGCCTTCGATACCATTTATGCCGATGGCCAGCGCCGCTATGTGGAGAGCCTTTCCAGCTACGCCCGGATGTTCCTGGGCCGGATGGACAAGCCCGATGTGGATGAGATCACCGGCCTGTCGCCGGCCATTTCCATTGACCAGAAGACCACCAGCCACAACCCCCGCTCTACCGTGGGCACTGTGACCGAGATCTATGATTACCTGCGCCTGCTGTATGCCCGGGTGGGCGTGCCCCACTGCCCGGTGTGCGGCCGTGTCATCAGCCAGCAGACCGTGGATGAGATGGTGGATGCCGTGCTCAAGCTGGAGGACGGCACCAAATTCCAGGTGCTGGCTCCTGTGGTACGCCAGCGCAAGGGCACGCAGCAGAAGGAGCTGGATGCCGCCCGGCGGGGCGGCTATTCCCGTGTGAGGATCGACGGCAATCTGTATGACTTGGACGAAGAGATCACGCTGGAAAAGAACATCAAGCACACGGTGGAGATCGTGGTGGACCGCCTTGCCATGCGCAAGGGCATCCGAGGCCGTCTGGCGGATTCGCTGGAAACTGCGCTGGCCCTGACCGGCGGCATCGCCGAGATCGATGTCATCGGTGGGGAGTGCATGACCTTCAGCCAGAACTTTGCCTGCCCGGAGCACGGTATCTCCATCGGGGACCTGTCGCCCCGGCTCTTCTCCTTCAACAACCCCCAGGGTGCCTGTGAGAAGTGCACGGGCCTTGGTACGTTCATGCGGGTAGACGAGGAGCGCATCCTGCCCAATAAGAACCTGTCCATCCGGCAGGGGGCCATCAAGGCCAGCGGTTGGTACTACGCCGAGGGCTCTGTCAGCGAAATGTACTACCTTGGTCTGGGTAAAA
>OHDG01001190.1_pt1 | contig 12359 bp, 10 predicted proteins | sample 1566961 | NCBI WGS metagenome assembly OHDG01 (sample SAMEA3879539, study PRJEB24766) | human gut metagenome | biome: human-associated habitat; feature: feces | place: USA | collected 1985/1987
TAATCAAAAGAATAATGAAAGCTTCTATAAAAGACTTTGAAATAATGGCTCCTGTCGGCTCGCGTGAGTCGTTGGCTGCCGCTATACAGGCAGGTGCGGACTCCATTTATTTTGGTATTGAAAGCCTGAATATGCGTGCCCGGTCTGCCAATACATTTACTATTAATGATTTGCGCGAGATAGCGCAGATTTGTGATGCGCATGCCATCAAGAGTTATCTGACCATCAATACTATTATTTATGACGAGGATATTGCCTTGATGCGTACAATTGTGGAGGCGGCAAAAGAAGCCGGAATCAGTGCTGTGATTGCTGCCGATGTTGCGGTGATGGCTTATTGTAATGAGATTGGACAGGAGGTACATCTCTCCACTCAGTTGAATATCAGCAATGCAGAGGCTCTGAAATTCTATGCCCGCTTTGCCGATGTGGTGGTGCTGGCACGTGAATTGAATCTGAAACAGGTGAAAGTGATTTATGATACTATCCGGAATGAACAGATAAAAGGGCCGAAAGGTGAGCTGGTCCGGATAGAAATGTTCTGTCACGGAGCGTTATGCATGGCAGTGTCGGGCAAGTGCTATCTCAGTCTGCATGAGATGAATGCGTCTGCCAATCGTGGCGCTTGCATGCAGATTTGCCGCCGTGCATACGAAGTGAAGGATAAAGAAAGTGATATAGAGCTGGAAGTAGACAATAAATATATCATGTCTCCCAAAGACTTGAAGACCATTCATTTCATGGATGAAATGATTGAGGCCGGTGTGCGTGTGTTCAAGATTGAAGGGCGCGCCCGCGGCCCTGAGTATGTACGCACGGTGGTGGAATGTTATAAAGATGCTATCCGTTCTTATCTGGAAGGTACGTTTACAGAGGAAAAGAAACAGAAGTGGGATGAGCGCCTGAAAACAGTCTTTAACCGCGGATTCTGGAATGGTTATTATCTGGGACAGCGATTGGGTGAATGGAGCAGGAATTATGGTTCCGAAGCCACCGAACGTAAAGTATATGTGGGAAAAGGCATTAAATACTTCTCCAATATCGGTGTGGCTGAGTTTCTGGTGGAGGCGGCCGAAATGAAGGTGGGTGACAAGTTGTTGATAACAGGGCCTACCACAGGTGCCGTATTCTTCACATTGGATGAGGCAAGAGTCGATTTGAAGCCGGTAGATGTGGTGCGGAAAGGTCAGCATGTTTCATTTAAAGTTCCCGAAAAGATACGCCCCAGCGACAAGCTTTATAAGTTGGTATCTCCCGAAAGCTTGAAGAAGAACTGAACGGGTTTATCAACGTTGGTATAGTAAATAGAGGATGATAGAAAAGATTTCATCTAAAATGTTTATCTTTGCAACTCAATAACAAATAAGTACTTACACGCTATGAATATAGAAGAAAAACTTACCGCGTCCATTATCAGCGCTATCAACATGCTGTACGGACAGGAAGTACCAGCAAAAAAGGACACCTCACATTGGTTGTTTTCCCTTTCTTGAAAATGTCTAAGAAAGGCCCTGAACAGACTGCACAGGAAATCGGTGCATATTTGTGCCAAAATGCTCCTGAGCTGATATCTGCTTATAATGCGGTAAAAGGATTCTTGAACCTGACTATTGCCTCGGATTGTTGGATTGAGCTGTTGAATTCTATTCAGGCTCAACCGGAATATGGCATCGAGAAAGCTACTGAAAACTCTCCGCTGGTGATGATTGAGTATTCTTCTCCGAATACGAACAAGCCTTTACACTTGGGACACGTCCGCAATAATCTGTTGGGTAATGCGTTGGCAAATGTAATGGCGGCAAATGGCAATAAGGTGGTGAAAACCAATATTGTGAACGATCGTGGAATCCATATCTGCAAGTCTATGCTGGCTTGGCTGAAATATGGTAATGGCGAAACTCCCGAATCGTCAGGCAAGAAAGGCGACCACCTGATTGGCGATTATTATGTGGCTTTTGACAAGCATTACAAAGCGGAAGTAAAAGAGCTGATGGCTCAATATCAGGCAGAAGGGATGAACGAGGAAGAAGCTAAAGCAAAAGCTGAGGCTGAGTCACCTTTGATGCAGGAAGCCCGCGAAATGCTGCGTAAGTGGGAGGCTAACGACCCCGAAATCCGTGCGCTTTGGAAAAAGATGAATGATTGGGTGTATGCCGGTTTTGATGAGACCTATAAGATGATGGGGGTTGGTTTTGATAAGATTTACTATGAATCGAATACCTATCTGGAAGGAAAGGATAAAGTGATGGAAGGTCTTGAAAAGGGCTTCTTCTATCGCAAAGAAGACAATTCGGTATGGGCCGACCTTACTGCGGAAGGATTGGATCACAAGCTGCTGCTCCGTGGAGACGGAACTTCGGTGTATATGACTCAGGATATCGGTACTGCCAAACTTCGTTTTCAGGACTATCCTATCGATAAGATGATATATGTAGTGGGAAATGAGCAGAATTATCATTTTCAGGTATTGTCCATCTTGCTTGATAAGCTGGGCTTTGAATGGGGCAAAGGATTGGTTCACTTCTCATACGGTATGGTAGAATTGCCGGAAGGTAAGATGAAGAGCCGTGAAGGAACCGTGGTGGATGCCGATGATTTGATGGAAGCTATGATTGAGACTGCGAAAGAAACTTCAGCCGAGCTGGGTAAGCTGGATGGCTTGTCTAAAGAAGAAGCGGATGATATTGCCCGCATTGTAGGCTTGGGAGCTTTGAAGTATTTTATCCTGAAAGTGGATGCACGTAAGAACATGACGTTTAATCCGAAGGAATCCATTGATTTCAATGGCAATACAGGACCTTTCATCCAATATACTTATGCCCGTATCCGGTCGGTGTTGCGTAAAGCAGCCGAATCAGGTATCGCTATTCCCGAAGTGATTCCGGCAGGATTGCAACTGAGTACAAAAGAAGAAGGCTTGATTCAGATGTTGGCTGACTTTAAGACAGTTGTGAAGCAAGCAGGTACGGATTATAACCCATCTATTATTGCCAACTATACATACGATTTGGTGAAGGAGTATAATCAGTTCTATCATGATTTCAGCATTTTGCGTGAAGAAGACGAAGCACTTAAGATTTTCCGTCTGGCATTGAGCGCCAATGTGGGTAAGATTGTAAAGAGTGCGATGGGTCTGTTGGGTATTGAAGTGCCGGAGCGCATGTAAGCAGCTCACACGCAGGGTGTAATCTCAAAGCAGATGGCAAAAAAACAAAAATACTATGTAGTATGGAAAGGAGTCAGTCCGGGGGTATATCATTCCTGGACTGATTGCCAGTTACAGATTAAGGGTTATGAAGGTGCACTCTACAAATCCTTTGACACCCGGGAAGAAGCAGAACAGGCATTTGCTTCCTCTGCGTTCCATTATGTGGGAAAGAATGCGGTGAAGAAAGAAGAAACTCCCCGGCAACTTCCCGAGAACTTTGATATGAATTGTTTGGCTGTCGATGCCGCTTGCAGCGGAAATCCCGGTCCTATGGAATATCGTGGGGTTTATCTTCTTACCGGACAGGAAATTTTTCATTTCGGTCCTGTATATGGAACCAACAATATCGGTGAGTTTCTTGCCATTGTGCATGCATTGGCATTGATGAAGCAAAAAAACATCAATATGCCTGTTTACTCAGATAGCCGGAATGCCCTGAGTTGGGTGAAACAGAAAAAATGCAAGACCAAGCTCGAACGTACGCCAAAGACCGAGGAACTATTTCAGATGATAGAGCGGGCCGAGAATTGGTTGAAAAATAATGCTTATACCACTCCCTTGTTGAAATGGGAGACCGACCGGTGGGGAGAGGTTCCCGCAGACTTCGGGCGGAAATAAAGATATCTATAATAATTTAAGGATATGAAGAAACGGATTGCTTATATCAGCCTGTATTTCTTTACGGTCTTACTGATATTTATTTTGCAGAAGCCATTATTTATGCTTTATAATGGCGCTATTGAAAAAGGATTCGGCTTTACTGATTTTCTGCACGTGATGATTCACGGGGCCGGTCTTGATGCGGCCATGACCGGTTATCTGACCGCATTTCCTTTCCTTCTTGTATTAATTAGTATTTGGTTTCGGCGGTTTCCGTTGAAGAAAATCCTTTGGGGATATTATGCGTTTGTTGCCACTCTTGTCTCTGTTATATTTGTGGCAGACATGGGTCTTTATCCTTTCTGGGGCTTTAAACTGGATGCCTCTGTTTTCCTTTATATTGATTCTCCCAAAGAGGCTTTGGCAAGTGTTTCGATTGGTTTCATCCTGCTGCGGGTGCTGGCGATAGTATTGCTTATTGTGCTGAATACGTGGATATTGCTGAAAATAACTCCTTCGGTATTAACTGCTGCGCGGAAGAGGGTGGCAGCCACAGGAGCTATGTTGCTGATAGGCGGCGTATTGTTTATCATTATCCGTGGGGGAGTTACCGAGTCGACTTCCAACGTCGGTCAGGTGTATTTCAGCAGCGAGCAGTTTTTGAATCATTCGGCTGTCAATCCTGATTTCAGTTTGCTTTCTTCTATGGGGAAATCGCAGGACTTTGCTTCTGAATTTAATTTCTTCGAAGAAGAAAAACGCGCCGGGTTGTTTGACGGGCTTTATCCTTCGACAGATGGAGACAGTATCATTGAGGTGTTGAATACAAAGCGCCCCAATATTCTTATCATTTTGATGGAGAGTTATGGAGGTACTTTTATCGAACCTCTGGGCGGTATTCCCGATGTAGCTCCTCATTTCAACCGCTTGACAGAAGAGGGCGTTTTCTTTACCAACTGTTATGCCAACAGTTTTCGGACTGACCGCGGTACTGTCTGTACCTTCAGTGGATATCTGGGACTTCCGACGGCCTCGGTCATGAAAATCCCGGCAAAGAGCCGCACTTTGCCTTCCATTGCAGAGGAATTGGTGAAAGCAGGGTATAAGACCGATTTTCTTTATGGAGGAGATATCAACTTTACCAATATGAAGAGCTATTTGTTGAGTAAGGGCTATCAGCGTCTTACTGCCGACAAAGATTTCTCTTTAGCCGAACAGACCAGTAATGCATGGGGAGTAAATGATGATATTACATTTGAGTATCTGTACAATCAATTGAAAGATAGAAAAGAAACTCCGTGGCACACGGCTTTTCTTACTCTGAGCAGTCACGAACCGTTTGAAGTTCCTTATCATCGCTTGGACGAACAGATTCCCAATGCCTTTGCCTTTACGGATGATTGCTTGGGCAAATTTATAGAGAAATTGAAACAGACTCCGGTGTGGAAAGATTTACTGGTTATCTGTTTGCCCGATCATGGTTTTTATTATCCCCGTGAAGGGCTGAACACTTCCCCCCGGTTCTATCACATACCCATGCTGTGGCTTGGAGGAGCAGTGAAGCAACCGGTAAAAATAGACAAGATTATGAATCAGGCCGATTTAGCCGCTACTTTGTTGGGGCAACTGGGTTTGGATCATTCTTCTTTCAACTTCAGCCGTAATGTGTTGGGCAGTGATTACACCTACCCGTTTGCTTTTTATAGTTTCAATAATGGCTTTGCTTTCCGTGACAGTACGGGAGTGACAGTGGTTGATAATAATTCGGGAAATATATTGCTGGAGGAACCTGCCGGAACCAATACCCGTATAGACAAAGGCAAAGCAATTCTTCAAAGTGTATACGACGATTTGGGAAGACGATAAACGGTTTGTTATCCTTTCTCCTCCTTCTCCGGAGTGCCGGTACCCATGTGTAGGACATGAGGGCCCGGCAGCTTTTTTAATGTAATTGTTTGATTCCGAACGGTGTCTCCGTGATACCTGTTTTACGTGTATTACGACGGATATTGATATTCTTTTCTATCGATTCCTTTGTCTTGTAAGGGCGTTTATGATCCAGATGGAGTACGATGGCAGAATAGCGTATCTGTTTGGATTTGATTCCCAAGTTGAACATCCGTTCTCCGAACTCCCTGTCCTGTCCGCCATAATGCATTTCTTCGTTAAATCCATTGACGGTGAATATATCTTCTCTCCATCCAGAGGCGTTGCAACCGTTCCATGTGGCTTTGGTCGGGGTGATGGCGTTCATAAAACGCGTAAAAGTCTTATTCTTAATAAGCTTGGTACATTTGAAGTTGCATTTCATGTGCTGTTCTTTCAGCCAGGAGAGAGAGAAGGCATTCTCACTCTTTATATCGTTATAAGTAAGCTGTTTGCTGATATCCATCGGCAATTTGAAGTAGCCTCCCGATAGGAAATAACCCTTTTCGGCGTATGCGGCATGTGTGGCTATAAAGTCTTTGCGCGGAATGCAGTCCTGATCCGTGAATATCAGATAATCAGATTCGGAAGCCAGAATAGCACTGTTCAGGATTCGTGATTTCTGGAAGCCGTTATCTTCATGCCATACATGCTTGATAGGCAGTTTGTCTTTAAAACTTTCTATCAGTCGGCGGGTGTCTTCTTTGGAACCATCGTCGGCAATGACAATTTCATCCGCAGGATGTGTTTGAAAAAGATAGCCCCAGAGGACTTTTTCAAGCCATGCCGGGTTGTTGTAAGTAGAGATAATTACTCCGATACTGTAGGCAGAAGTTTGCTTCATGATTTATTGTTATGATATAATGTGGACAAAGATAGATTATTTCTTTGAAAAGAATAAAGGGTTCTACTTATTTTTACTACTTTTGTTGCCTGTAAGCCAATATGGGAGAACTAATAAACTAGAAAAAGATATAATGAAAACTATTTCTTTTAATAAGGTATGGCTGACCGGTAATGAAAAAAATTATATAACTCAGGCATTATCAGAAGGAAAAACATGTGGCAATGGTAACTTTACTCATAAATGTCAGTCTTTCTTTGAGGAAAAGCTTGGAAGTTGTAAATGTTTACTGACCACCTCTTGTACTGATGCACTTGAAATGTGTGCTATGCTGGCCGGCATTCAGCCCGGTGATGAAGTTATTGTGCCCTCTTATACTTTCGTTTCTACAGCCCTTGCCTTTGTGAGGCAGGGAGCCAGGATTGTTTTTGCCGATAGCCGTATGGATAACCCCTGTATTGACGAGCAGAAGCTGGAAGCCCTGGTAACTCCTCGTACCCGTGCCATTGTTCCTGTACATTATGCCGGAATAGCTTGCGATATGGATGTTATTCTGGCAGTGGCCGAACGCCATAATTTGCTGGTGATAGAAGATGCGGCGCAGGCAATAGATAGTTTCTATAAAGGGCGTCCGTTAGGCAGTATAGGTCATTTGGCCGCTTTCTCATTCCATGAAACAAAGAATATCCAGTGCGGCGAAGGTGGCTTATTGGCCATTAATGATCCCCGCTTTGTGAAGCGTTCCGAAATCCTTTGGGAGAAAGGAACGAACCGTGCCGAATTTTTCCGGGGTGAGATTAATAAATACGGCTGGGTGGATACAGGCTCTTCTTTTCTTCCGCCCGAGTATGTGGCTGCTTTCTTGTGGGCACAGCTGGAAGCATTGGACTCCATCCAGCAGAAGCGGAAAGAGATTTGGAATATGTATTATCAGAACCTGCAAGGCATTTCGAGCCTGTCGTTGCCTGTATTGCCCGATTATGCAACAAATAATGCCCATGCCTTTTATGCTGTGTGTGCCACTCCCGAAGAAAGAACGGCATTAATCCGTTATCTGAAATCTCATGGTGTCTATTCTGTATTCCATTATTTGAGTCTGCACAAAAGTGATTTTGTGAAGAATCAAAAGTGGGAGGTAGAAGAGTTGCCACAGGCAGATAAATACACAGACTGCCTGGTGCGTTTTCCGTTGTTTTATGCTTTGGAGCTCGATGAAGTGAAGTATATCTGTGAACAAATCAAGTCTTTTTATACATCAGAGAGAGATGAAGCTTCATTTGGTGAACGATGAGAAGATTATCAATCGTACGATTGATGCCTTCGAAGAAGTGTTTCCGGGAGAGAATCTGTTTGTTGTGACCAATCGCACTTCTTCCTTTAAATGGGTAAGAAAGGAAACCAATGTACTTTCGCGGACAGAATTTTTTGCCCGCAAGGATGAGTTTTCGTTCTCTGAGGTCTATATTCATCTGCTCAATAAGCGTAAGATGGATGTTCTTAATAAACTGGATTTGCAGGGAGCGGTTGTCTATTGGATTGTATGGGGGATGGATTTGTATAATAAGCTGTTGGTCCCCAAAGGTTTCCGTATGATTGATCCCACTACTTCCTATTATAAAAGAAAAAATCGGCAGAATGTGTTGTGGCGTCCGTTTGACAGATGGAAACAGCAATGGAATGCCCGAAAGACAATACGCTTCATCAAGCAGAAAGTGGATTATATTGTTACTGATACGACAGAAAACGATTATCAGTATTTAATGCGCTATTATCCGGAATTGCAATCAAAGCCTTGGAAAGATTTCTTTTACTATCCTTTGGACATTATTTTGGGTAAAGAGCTGATGAATAGCGAAGTCTGCGGCAACAGCATCATGATTGGCAACTCCGCTTCCGGCACTAACAACCATGAGTATGTGATGCGTATTCTGTCTAAGCTGGATATCGGTTCGCGACGAGTGATTGTTCCGTTGAGTTATTCGGGTAAGAAAGGATATGTGGACCATGTTCTTCAATCAGGCAGATTGCTTTTGGGTGAGAATTTTTCGCCGTTATTGGATTTTATGCCGTTGGACGAGTATAATCGTCTTCAGTCGGATGTCAGTGTTGCCTTGTTCGGCAATTGGCGGCAGGAAGCTATCGGAAATATTATTGTAGCACTCTATTTGGGAGCAAAAGTATTCCTTTCGCATGTAAATCCGGTTTATGAATGGGCACAGTCTCACGGGCTGACTGTTTATGAATTGGAGAAACTGTCACAAAAAGAGCTGGATACACCCTTAGACCGTGAAACGAAGTTGAAAAACAGGCAGATACTTTTGTCGCTTTATACCAAAGAGAGAATGTACCGTCTGATAAAGGACTTATCCGTCTGATTGTTATTCTATCTTATTTTCTAGGCAGACTATTGAGAAGTCTCTGTATTTTTACTTAATTTTGTACCCATCTCAACTTGGAACTTGATTTAGAGCATGAAAGATAAATTGCTAAGCAAGCAAGGATGGGTGATATTATTGATATGTATCATCTCCTTTTTTATTAATAATCGGGTTGTTGTGCCGGATATCATGGAAGCACGCAACATGGTAACCGCCCGTGAAATGGTACATGACGGCAATTGGCTGGTACCGACCATGAACGGAGATTTGCGTTTGGAGAAACCACCTTTACCGACGTGGCTGACTGCAGTGGCGGAGATGATTTCGCCCGACAATCTGGCTCTTCAGCGTGCGATGGCAGGTTTTGCAGCCATCTTGCTGGTTGCCTTCTTCTACCTCACGGCTGTGCAAGTGATGCGTAATAAGCGTTATGCCTTTATTTCCACCATTTTGCTTTGCACCTGTTACAATATTATTCTGATGGGGCGTACGGCCTCGTGGGACATTTATTGCCATGCATTTATGATGGGGGCGATTTATTTCCTTATCAAGGCATTTGTGACCAAAGCCTGTTCTTGGAAAGACTTTACTTGGGCAGGCGTATTTATGGGGCTGTCGTTTATGAGTAAAGGTCCTGTCTCCTTCTATGCCTTGTTGTTGCCGTTCCTCATTTCTTATTGTTATATCTACCGGCCGTCGATGAAAGGGAAGTGGAAAGCTCTTGCGGTGATGATTGCCGTTTGTCTGATTGTTGGTTGCTGGTGGTATGCGTTTATCTATCTGTTTCATGGCGATGCCATGTCATACGTGGCAGATAAGGAGTCGGCAGCATGGATTAACCGGAATGTCCGTCCGTGGTATTACTATTGGAGCTTTTTCCTCGAAACCGGAGTATGGGCAATACTATTGCTTTCCTCCCTGTTTCTCCCGTTATGGTCTAAAGAAGACAGAAAAAGGAAAGAATATCTTTTCCCTTTGCTATGGATGCTCTCCACCGTTGTCCTGCTGTCGTTGTTGCCGGAAAAGAAAAACAGGTATTTGTTACCGGTATTAATGTCGGCTGCTTATACAATGGGGTATCTGATTATAGTCTGGGCAGACCGGTTGCGCTCTCCGCAAGCATCGAAAGCTGATAAAGCGGTGTATCGGGTCAATGCATGGCTGGTGGCAGTGGTGGTGGCTGTTTTGCCGATAGCCGGATATTGGTTTGTCTATCGTCCCGGCTATGTCTCCTTGCCGACGCTGGCTGTACTCTCGGTTCTGATTTGGGGGATAGCTGCCTGCCTTATCCGGTCGGCAGTAAGATTACAGCCGATTAAACTGGTTGGCGGAGTGCTGATTCTGTTCTTGTCGGCAGAATGCTTTATGCTTCCTTTATTGGGAAATGTCATTAACAACCCGGAGATGAAGAGTGTTTCCCGGACGCGGGATTTGGAAGAACTGAAAGATGTTCCTTTCTATTATAATCAAAAGGATGAATTAAGAATAGAGCTCGTTTATGCCGCCGGACGGAAGATTCGTCCGTTGGATATGGCACATGCGGATTCTGTAAAATCGGTTCTGCCTTGTGCCATACTCACTCACGGCAGAGCGGAAGAAGAATTGCCGGTAAAACTTTTGAGAAGTATTGATACAACATATATTGGACAATATGATGATAATCGCTGGGCAAAAAGCAGTAGCCGCTACAACGATAAGTTTGTTTATCATATAACTTTATTGAAGAAAAAATGAACAAGACAGCAAATTATTCATTGACTATTGTTATTCCTGTTTATAATGAGGAAGACAATATAAAACGTTTGCAGGAAGTAGTTGGTGCTTATCTGCCGGCATGTCCCGTGCCTGCATGTGCACTTTTTGTGAATGACGGCTCTAAGGACAGAAGCTTGGAACTTATTCAGGAAGCGTGCAAGGACACTCCGCATTTTTATTATATCAGTCTGAAACAAAACAGAGGCTTGTCTGCCGCCATGAAAGCAGGTATCGATACGGCCGAATCAAAGTATGTCGGTTATATGGATGCCGATATGCAGACCGATGTGCGTGATTTTGACCTGTTATTGAAGTATGCTCCTGAGTATCCCTTGGTGATGGGGATTCGTGCCCGGCGCAAGGATTCTGCGTTCAAGCGGATGCAGTCCAAGATAGCCAACTCCTTCCGCCGTATGATGACGCACGACGGAGCGACCGACACGGGCTGTCCGCTGAAAATCCTTCATACCGACTATGCAAAGCGTGTTCCGTTCTTTACCGGCATGCACCGTTTCCTTCCGGCATTGATACAGTTGCAGGACGGAGGCAAGTTTTATGAGATACCGGTGAGGCATTATCCGCGTCAGGCAGGCGTGTCGAAGTATCATCTGTGGAATCGACTGGTTTCGCCGTTCAAGGACTGTTTTGCTTTCCGCTGGATGGCACATCGATATATCAACTACCAAGTGGGAGAGAATAACCTATGAGTATACTGATTTTCTGTATCGGCTTATTGGCTCAGGCTTGTTTTTCCGCCCGTATCCTGATACAATGGTTTCTTTCGGAAAAGAAACATGAGGTCATTTCGCCGACACTGTTTTGGGTGTTCAGTTTGATAGGCTCCTATTTGATGTTTTATTATGGCTGGTTGCGCAATGATTTTTCTATCATCGTGGGGCAGTTCATTTCGTTTTATATCTATATCGGCAATTTGCGTCTGAAAGGCGTGTGGCGGCGTATTCCCGTCCTGTTCAGGATACTGTTGGCAGTCACTCCTTTATTGGCAGCTATCGGTACATTGCAGGACAGCAGCCATTTTGTTGAGAACTTTTTGAAGAATGAAGATATACCTGTGTGGCTGATTGTATTCGGCACTGCGGGACAGTTTATTTTTACTTTCCGTTTCATCTATCAGTGGATTTATTCCAGCCGTAAACAGGTATCGGCGCTTCCGCCTACCTTTTGGGTAATCAGCCTCGTAGGATCTTGCATGATAGTGATTTATGGTGTGCTGCGCCATGACCCCATTTTGATTTTGGGACAATCCTTTGGGTTCTTGTCCTATATCCGCAACTTGATGATTGGTCATAAAAGTCAGAAAATAAAAGAATAAGATGATGAAAAGAATATTAGTGACAGGAGCAGCCGGCTTCATCGGCTCTTTTCTGGTGAAGGCATTGGCAGAGCAAGGCAATGAAGTGGTGGGCATTGATAATCTGAACGATTATTATGATGTCAATCTGAAGTATGGCCGTCTGAAAGAGTTATGTGGCATTCAGCGGGAGAACATAGAGGAAGGCCGACTTACTGTCAGCACATTATATTCCAACTATCGTTTTGTGAAAGGCGATATCACAGACCGTGACTTGCTGGCTGCGCTGTTTGATGCGGAACACTTCGACATTGTATGTAATCTGGCGGCACAGGC
>OHDG01001200.1_pt1 | contig 12220 bp, 9 predicted proteins | sample 1566961 | NCBI WGS metagenome assembly OHDG01 (sample SAMEA3879539, study PRJEB24766) | human gut metagenome | biome: human-associated habitat; feature: feces | place: USA | collected 1985/1987
GTAATTGACGCTAAAGGTATGTATATCGTACCGGGATTGGTAGCCATGCATGTACACGGTGGTGGCGGACATGATTTTAAAGAAGGAACGGAAGAAGCTTTTCAAGCTGCCGTTCAAGCTCACCTGAAGCATGGTGCGACTTCCATTATTCCAACGCTTTCGGCTTCTTCAGCAGATGAAATCCGTAAAGCCGGTGCAGTTTGTGAAGCGATGATGGCTCAGCAGGGTCCGGTACAGGGATTGCATTTGGAAGGTCCTTATCTGAATCGGAAAATGGCGGGCTCTGGAATTGCTGCGGCTGGAACTGGGGGAGGAGGAACACACATGAATCGAAAAGAAGAATACCGCGCCCTGCTGGAAGATATCAAATGTATCAAGCGTTGGGATATTAGTCCGGAACTGGAAGGTGCGATGGATTTTGCCCAATATGTCAAGTCTAAAGGGATAATGCTGGCTGTAACACATACAGAAGCAGAATATGATCTGATCAAGGCTGCCAATGAAGCAGGTTTTACCCATGCGGCACATTTCTATAATGCAATGCCCGGCTTCCATAAACGTCGTGAATATAAATATGAAGGAACCGTAGAAAGTGTTTATCTGATGGATGATATGACTGTCGAAGTGATTGCAGACGGTATGCATCTTCCTTCTACAATTCTGCGGTTGGTGTATAAGTTGAAAGGCGTAGAAAAGACTTGTTTGGTAACAGATGCCGTTTCTTATGCTGCTTGTGAGCATCCGCAGGTTGATCCTCGCTTTGTGATAGAAGATGGCGTTTGTAAATTGGCCGATCATTCCTCATTGGCAGGAAGTCTGGCTACAATGGATGATCTGGTTCGTACAATGGTGCAGAAAGCAGATATACCATTGGCTGATGCTATCCGGATGGCTTCCGAGACACCGGCCCGTCTGATTGGTATTGATGATCGGAAAGGAACATTGGCGCGTGGTAAGGATGCGGATATATTGATCTTGGACCGGAAGTTAAAGGTAAGAGGAGTTTGGTCAATGGGACACGAAATTGGAGGAACCAATACGTTAGCCTGATCAAATCGAACAGAGAATATAGAATCAAGCTTTCTTCCACAGCGTTGGAAGGAAGCTTTTTTTTGTGAATGAAAATAGAATGGGATGAAAAATGTGTTTAATAACATCCGCTTTTAGTGTGGATGGCTTAAATCAAGTTAAATAGATGAGAAAAACAAGCAAACTTGTGTGCTATATAACATAAAAGCTCTATATTTGCACTGTGTTTTTCATGGTATTAGATTTAAGGTTAACAATGGAAATTGGTTGTCGTGAGACAACCTTTTCTTTTTTTATATATTCCCATTGTCAGTCTTGTCTTTTACAGAGAATGCCATAAATTAATCTTTTCGTCAGTTCTGGTCAGGAAATTGGGGAATAAATTCTAATTTTGCAGGATTTTTGACTTAAAAACAGAATTCATGTTTGGTAGGATAAAAAATATACCGAAGAAGATATGCAAGAAAGACGGTTTCTTTACCTTTATGCGTGCTCAGTTTACCTCGCAGATATCTAGTGCAACCGACTTTCTGGTAACTATTGTTTTGGCTAAAGCTTTTGACGTTTATTATGTGGTTGCAACAAGTTTGGGAGCTGTTGCCGGAGGAATAGTGAATTGTACGGTGAATTATTACTGGACATTCAAAAGCAAAGAGTGTAAAAAGAAATATGTCCTTATCAAATATACATTAGTATGGATAGGCAGTATCTGTCTGAATACATGGGGCGTTTACTGGATGACGGAGTCTATTCAACGTGTTCCTTGGGTACAGGAAACACTGGCCCAGTTCTTCGATAATATATTTATTGTATGTAAAGCTGTAGTTTCCTTATTGGTGGGCTGGTTTTGGAATTATAATATGCATCGGATATTTGTATATCGCGATTGTAAATTCCGAATGCCTTTCCAAAAGAAGAAAGACCTGGTGGTGAATACAGAAGTGGAAGAACTGTAAACTTATTAATATGAAACGGATCGTTATTGTTGGAGCTACATCGGGAATCGGAAGAGAGGTTGCTTGCCTTTTCGCCCAACAAGGTTGGATAGTTGGTGCGGCAGGACGCCGGGAAAAAGAACTGAAAGAACTCCAGCTTTTATATCCCCAACAGATCCATACGGAAGTAATCGATATCACTACGGAAGATGCAACAGATGGTTTGTCCCACTTAATTGAATCCTGCGGAGGAATGGATGTGTATTTCCACGCATCAGGTATAGGAAAACAGAACTATTCGTTGAATTCAGCTATTGAACTGGCTACCATCAAGACGAATGCTGAAGGTTTTGTGCGTATGATAACTGCAGCATGGGATTATTTCCGTCAAAAAGGACAAGGACATATTGCAGTTATTAGTTCGATTGCCGGAACCAAAGGATTGGGAGCAGCTCCGGCTTATTCTGCAACTAAGCGATTCCAGAATTGTTATTTGGAAGCGCTGGCACAATTGGCCCGTTTGAATCATTTATCGATTAGTTTAACAGATATTCGTCCGGGATTTGTTGCTACGGATTTATTGGCTGACGGTAAAAAGTATCCGTTATTGATGCAAAAGGAAAAGGTTGCAAGATTGATTGTTCAGGCCATCTTAAAGCGTAAGAAACGAGTTATCTTGGATTGGAAATATGTGATTCTGGTCTTTTTCTGGCGATTGATACCTTCTTCTATTTGGGAACGGCTTCCTATTCGCAATTAATACTTGACTGCTCTTTGGAATGGAAGGTTATCTTTTTATTCATGAGGAAATTGACAAAACCATAAATGAATAGCCCGATGAATTGAGATACGTATTCATTCCAATCTAACAATTCAACCATCCATAATAGAAAAATGAATTGGGAACCGTAAGCACAGATAAAAGCCAGCAGAAAGAAGAGTGCTTGTGGAAGGTAATGTCCTTTCCCAGATTGAAAAATCCAGAATTTGCTCCAGAAGAAATTATTAAGTAAAGCTGCTATATAACCGGCTATGTTTGAGGCTATATAATTAAAGTGCAGCACATCCATCATTAGCCAAACGACTAAAGCCGTGATGAATGCGTTCAATGTACCAATGATAATGAACCGGAGTATTTGCTGGGAATTCTTCATCCATTCATAAATTTCGGTGCAAATATAATCAAAAGATTAGCCTAACCCGAAAAATATCTATACATTTGTCGTTGTATTGGTGAAACAAAAGCTATTTCGGCTTTTGATTTGAAAAGGGAATCCGGTTGAAATCCGGAACAGTGCCCGCTACTGTGACATCTAAAGGTGAAAAGATAAGCACTTTGAAGCCACTATTTCTGTAACAGAGGAATGGGAAGGCTATCTTTTTTGATGGAGTCAGGAAACCTGCCATACAAATCAGGAAAAGAAAATGTATCTCGGGATCAGGATCATTTTCAGAAAGGAAAAATAATAGTTTTATGGTAGCAAACAAGGGTAAGATCATTGTCGTTGGTATTGGACCTGGTGGTTTGGACGACATCACGCCGGCTGTATTGACAGCCATTCGTGAGTCTGATGTAGTTATTGGATATAAGTATTATTTTCAGTTTATTCAACCGTTACTCCGGCAGGATGCCCTTTGCTTGGATTCCGGCATGAAGAAAGAGCAGGAACGGGCACAGGAAGCTTTTCGATATGCCTTGGATGGACATGTCGTATGTGTGATCAGTTCGGGTGATGCAGGAATATATGGCATGACTCCTTTGATTTATGAAATGCGTGAACAGTTGAATGCGACTGTTGAGGTCATTTCTTTGCCCGGTATCAGCGCTTTTCAGAAGGCTGCTTCTTTATTGGGGGCACCGATTGGACATGATTTTTGTGTGATATCATTGTCTGATTTGATGACACCATGGGATTTGATTGAAAGAAGAATTCGGGCTGCGGCAATGGCAGATTTCGTAACAGCCGTTTATAATCCGAAAAGTCATGGCCGGTATTGGCAACTGTATCGGTTGAAAGAGATATTTCTGCAGGAACGTTGTGGACAGACACCTGTCGGCTATGTTCGTCAGGCAGGACGGCCGGAACAGGAAATTCATACTTGTACATTGGAAGAACTGGATCCGGAGCAGATTGATATGTTTACAGTGCTGCTGATTGGTAATTCCCAAAGTTTCTTTGGTCAGGATGTGCATTCGAACCAGGTGATGATTACGCCTCGTGGTTATTACGGAGAAGAGAAAAACAAGTCGGGTGAATGTGGAATCGGTCAAGACATCATGATCCGGAGTTTCCGGACAATCGAAAAAGAGCTGAAGCATCCGGATATACCATTGGGAAAGAAATGGGCTTTATTGCATGCTATTCATACGACGGCCGACTTTGATATGGAGGATATTCTTTATACGGATCCGAATGCTGTGGAGTGTTTATTCCAGAAATTGAAGGAAGGAGCAATTACAACCATTGTCACGGATGTAACCATGGCAGCTTCGGGAATTCGGAAAGGTGCGCTTCAGCGTTTAGGAGTTGAGGTAAAATGTTATCTGAGTGATCCTCGGACAGCTGAAATGGCCAAGGAAAAAGGTATTACCCGTACGCAGGCCGGTATTCGTTTGGCTGTAGAAGAAACTCCGAATGCATTGTTCGTTTTTGGAAACGCACCGACGGCTTTGATGGAATTATGTGATTTGATCCGGAAGGGAAAGGCAGAACCGGCTGGAGTCATTGCAGCTCCCGTTGGGTTTGTCCATGTGAAGGAGTCAAAACACATGGTGAAACCGTTTACTTCCATTCCGAAAATTATAGTGGAAGGACGAAAAGGAGGAAGTAATTTAGCGGCTACTTTGGTCAATGCCATTCTTTGTTTTGATGATGCAGAACAATTAAAACCAGGAAGAGACGTATGAGCCGTTTTTATGTAATAGGAATGAACGATTGTCCGAATCCGGACTTTTCGCCTGAAGTCTTACATATCATCAAGTCTCATCGGGTTTTCTCGGGTGGTGTACGACATCATGAGATTGTCCGTTCATTGCTTCCCCAACAGGCTGTCTGGATTGACATAAAGAGCCCTATGGATGAGGTGTTCCAGCAGTATGAAAACGTCAATGAAAGTATTGTTGTTTTTGCTTCTGGTGATCCTCTGTTCTTTGGCTTTGCCAATACGATCAAGAGACGACTGCCTCATGCCGGGATTTTTCTTTATCCGGCATTCAATTCATTGCAGATGCTGGCACATCAGTTATTGATTCCGTATCATGATATGCGTATTGTTTCATTGACTGGGCGTCCGTGGCATGAATTGGATCGTGCCCTGATAGAACGTTCGTCAAAGATTGGAGTTTTAACAGATCATGTTCATACGCCGGCACAAATAGCCAGACGCATGCTTGAATATGGTTATTCAATGTATGTGATGTATGTAGGGACTAATCTGGGAAATCCGGATAAGCAGAGTATCCGTAAGTTCTCGCTTCAACAGGCAGCAACGGAATCTTATCAGACGCCCAATTGTGTGATCTTGGAACAAGAGGGACAACTTTTGCCCCGTCCGTTTGGAATACCGGATGCGTCTTTCGATCATCTGGATGGACGTACCCGGATGATTACCAAGATGCCGGTCCGATTACTTTCTTTGAGTTTGCTGGATTTACATGATAAGACGAATTTATGGGATATCGGTTTTTGTACAGGTTCGGTTTCCATAGAAGCAAAGTTGCAATTTCCTCATTTACATATTACGGCTTTTGAAGTGAGAACGGAAGGAGCTGAGTTGATGGATGTAAATTCTCACCGTTTCGGAACACCTGGGATTGAAGCGATAATAACTGATTTCATGACGTATGATGTTTCTTCTTTAGATTCTCCGGATGCTGTCTTTATTGGTGGTCATGGAGGAAAATTACCAGAAATGCTCCGGAAGGTTTCATCATGTTTGGCGGAGCGCGGAACAATCGTATTTAATTCTGTATCGGAGGAGAGTCTGTTACTGTTTAAGAATACATTGCCGGCTATCGGATTTGAATGTAAAGAGGAAATCCGAATGGCGGTGGATGATTTCAATCCGATAACGATATGTAAAGCTGAACGAAGTAAAAAATAAGACAAGATGATAAATAAAATAACAATTATAGCTGTTTCAGAGAAAGGAAAGGAATTAGCTGAGCGGATATCACGGCACTATGACGAAGTGACGATCTCCCGTTTAGCTGAGGTGGAAAAAGCGTTTTCTTGCTCGGATGCTTTGATTTTTATCGGAGCCTTAGGTATTTGTGTCAGAAGTATAGCACCATATATTCAGGATAAGCATACGGATCCGGCTGTCGTTTGTATAGATACCACTGGGAAGCAGGTGATTTCTGTTTTGTCGGGACATGTTGGTGGTGCAAACGAACTAACGGTTTCGCTAGCTCGCTTGCTGTCGGCTGAACCTGTTATTACAACACAAAGTGACAATGTCGGTTTATGGGCATTGGATACGTTGCCTGAAAAGTATGATTGGGCATTGGAAGTATTGCCGAAAGGAAATACAACACCAGTTTCGGACGAACAGAGGAACTCTTGGTTGAATCAGGCTATTGCTCTTTTCGTAGACCGGAAGCCAACAGCGCTTTTATTGGAATGTCCGGTAGAAGGTGGTGAATATCTGATAGAAACCTTACCTTCTCATGTGGATTTGTATCAGGATGTTGCGTCGATACCTGTAGATAAATATAGCCTGGTTATTGCTGTAACTCCATGGATTCATGCGTATCCGGCGTTGTGTATCCAATATATTCCGAAAGTATTGCATGTCGGTATGGGCTGTAAACGGGATTTGCTGGTGGATGTACAGTTATTAAAAGAAAAGATTCTGACATCTTTGCGAGAACAGCATCTTTCTGAAAAGGCAATATGTTCGTTGGATTCGGTAGACATAAAAGCAGACGAGAAAGCATTACTTTTGTTGGCAGAAACATGGCATGTTCCTTTTTATACATATCCGGCAACCGAACTGAAGGGAATTGAGGTTCCGACACCATCGGCTGTTGTAGAATCGAATATTGGTATCCCCAGTGTGAGTGAAGCTGCTGCTATCAAGGCTTCGGGAGACGGTTTATTGGTCTTGCCTAAACAGATTTATCATGAAGGGGATGTGCAGTTTACTTGGGCGGTAGCTTTGGACAGTGGAAAACCGAGACAAAAAGGACATATTGAAATCGTGGGTGCCGGACCTGGTGATCCGGAGTTGGTTTCTGTACGGGGAAAACATTTCCTCCAGGGGGCTGATCTGATTCTTTATGCCGGAAGCTTGGTGCCCAAAGAGCTGACTTATTATGCAAAGCCTGGTGCGATAGTCCGTAGTTCTGCCGACATGAATTTGGATGAACAGTTTGCGTTGATGAAATCCTTTTATGATAAAGGAAAAGTGGTTGTCCGTTTGCATACGGGTGATCCTTGTCTGTATGGGGCCATTCAGGAACAGATGAATTATTTCGACCAGTATGGTATGGAATATCATATTACTCCGGGTATTTCCGCTTTCCAGGCTGCTGCAGCTGAATTGAAATCTGAATTTACGGTTCCGGAAAAAGTGCAGACAATTATTTTGACCCGCGGTGAAGGACGTACGCCTGTTCCGGAAAAAGAACAGTTGCATAAACTGGCAGCCAGTCAAAGTACCATGTGTATTTATCTGAGTGCTTCTATTGCGGATAAAGTGGAGCAAGAGTTATTACAGCATTATGCTCCGGATACACCGGTCGCTGTCTGCTATAAATTGACTTGGAAGGAACAGCGTATTTTCCGGGGTGAACTAAAAGATTTAGCTCGGATCGTACGGGAAAACCATTTGACATTGACTACACTGCTGGTGGTAGGAGAGGCGATCGGACATCGGGAAGGTTTGTCTCGTTTGTATGCGGATGAGTTTAAGCATTTGTTCAGGAAGTAAAGACATGATACTGGTTTTTGGCGGAACAACAGAAGGACGATTGGTTGCCCGGGTATTGGAAGAGGCTGGAAAGCCATTCTTATATTCCACGAAAGGAGAGGGACAGGAAATGGAGCTGGTCCATGGTAAACGTCTTTGCGGAGCCATGAATGAAGAGGCTATGGCGGACTGTTGCTCAGAGGCTTCGGTTCGTTTGATTGTAGATGCCGCTCATCCGTTTGCAGTCCAATTACACCAAACGATTGCTGCTGTTGCCGCCCGACTGAGTTTGCCGGTTATTCGTTATGAGCGGAAATATCCTCCAAGGAACCCTGATTTTGTATGGTGTGATGACTATGCAGATGCCATGCAGAAAATGGAATTGGCCGGTGTTTCCCGACTGTTGGCGTGGACGGGCGTGAATACGATTCGTCCTCTTCGACCTTTTTGGTCTGCGCATGAGTCTTTCTTCCGGATATTAAATCGAGAAGATTCCCGGCGAATAGCTTCAGATCAAGGTTTTCCTTCAGATCATTTGCTTTTTTATCAGGAACAATCGGATGAGAGTATGATCAGGCAGGTTTTGCCAGATGCGATTCTGACAAAAGAGAGTGGTAGTTCTGGTTTCTTTGAAGAGAAAACAGCTGCAGCTCTCCAAAAGCATATTCCGGTGTATGTGATCAAACGTCCTGTGCTTCCGGACTCATTTTTGTGTGTCTATGGAGAATTTGGTTTGCGGCGGGAAATTTATCGTTTATTGCCTGACTTTTTTGATTTGCATTGTGGATTGACGACTGGGGCTTGTGCGACGGCTGCTGCGAAAGCGGCATTGTATAAGATTTTGTATGGAGAGGAAATTCCTTCTATGGAAATCCAGTTGCCTTCAGGAGAACCGGTTGTTTTGCCTGTTGCTTCTGTGGAAGCAGATGAAACAGGAGTGGCATGTTCGGTGATTAAAGAGGCTGGTGATGATCCGGATGTGACAAATGGATGCCGGATCAAAGTACATGTTTCGGTGGTGGAAGGAGAAACGGAAGAAGAACCTCTGATTCGTTTTCAAGCAGGTCCGGGTGTGGGAACGGTTACTTTACCCGGCTTGGGACTGGATGTTGGCGGACCAGCGATCAACCAGACTCCCCGACGGATGATGGAAACGGAACTACATCGTTTGGTTGTTGCTTCCGGAAGAAAGATTTTTTCTATATGGGTCACAGTGTCTGTGGAGCATGGAGAGGAATTAGCCAAACGTACTTTCAATCCCAAATTGGGTATTGTTGGTGGTATTTCCATTATTGGCACCTCGGGTATTGTACGTCCGTTCTCATCGGAAGCATTTGTGGCTTCTATCCGGAAGGAAGTCCAGGTTGCTAAAGCAGTTGGATGTTCGCAGCTGGTGATTAATTCGGGGGCGAAGAGCGAGCGATATTTGAAGACTTATTTGGCTGATCGGTCTATTCCGCAGCAAGGATTTGTACATTATGGTAATTTTATTGGAGCAACTCTTCAGATTGCTGTTGAGACTGGGTTTCAGCATATCATTATGGGACTGATGTTAGGAAAAGCTGTCAAGCTGGCAGAAGGAGCATTGGATACGCATAGTAAGAAAGTCATCATGAATCGGGATTATTTGTTGCAGGTAGCCGGGAAGACATCTTGTTCAGCGGATATCTTATCTGCAATTCCGTCATTGACTTTGGCGCGTGAGTTATGGCAATTGATCTCTCCCGAGATCTATCCTGAATTTTATCAGATGATCTTGCAGGATTGCTATCGTTCGTGTGCTCCACTTTTGCAGTCAGCACATTTGGAACTGCTTCTTATTTCAGAAGAAGGAAATGTGATTCCATTGGGATAAACGTCTTGGGTTTGTATAGTTGAATTTATCTTTTTATTTTTGTGCCATAATTTAGTTAGTAATCAGGATGGCGTTAAAGCGATTTGGGGTTTCTTTGGAAGACGATTTGTTGGAGTCGTTAGACCAATATGTACTGGAGAATGGTTTTTCGAATCGTTCGCAGGCTATCCGTTTCCTAATTGAGAAGAATCTGGCGGAGAAGAAGTGGCTTTGTAATCATATCGTGGCAGGTACGATTATAATCATGTATGACCAGGGGAAAAAGGAGATTGCTTCGAAAATCATTCTGATTGAGCAGGATTATCAGGATGTGATTCTTTCTTCTTCGCAGTATTTTATAAACAAGAATTTCTGTTTGCATATTGCTACGGTAATGGGTGAGGCGCATCGATTGACGGATTTGTCGGATCGTCTGACTACGATTAAAGGTATCAAGCATGGTAAACTGGTGATGAGCCGGGCCGATTGAGCCTTATTTTTTTAGTAATATGGTAACACGTTTTCTTGAAAAGGTAACACAGTGTATATATTTATTAAGAGATAGATGAAAAGAAATGTATTGATTGTAGCAGGCTTGGTTACTTCGGGTGTTGTTATGGCAGAAACACCGCTGGAAGTAGACAGTTTGATCCATCTGAATAGTTTGGTCGTTTCTGCTAATAAGATTGAGGTAAATCGGAATAGTGTTCCGCTGACCATTTCGGTGATAGGGCGTAGTCAGATTGAAAACAGCAGTGAATCGGCTCTTTTACCGGTACTTTCCGAGCAGGTGCCAGGTTTGTTTGTAACGGAAAAAGGCATTACCGGGTTTGGTGTTTCTACCAATGCTGCCGGTACCATCAATATTCGTGGGGTAGGAAGTGGAAACAAAGTCTTGGTATTATTTGATGGCCAACCACAGTGGGCCGGACTTTTCGGACATGCCTTGCCGGATACTTATGTGGCTTCGGATGTAGTCATTCGCGGACCGGGTTCACTTTTGTATGGCTCAAATGCTATGGGTGGTGTGATCAATATCATTACGCGTCGGCATCATCAGCAGGGGCGTCGTACACAGGCTCGGGTGATGTACGGGTCATATAATACACAGAAATATATGGTGAATAATGGATATAATGTGGGCAATTTCAGTTCTTTTGTTTCGATAAATCATGATCGGACGGACGGACATCGCCCTAATTCTGATTTCCAAATCACCAATGGTTTTGCGAATTTAGGATATCGTTTTAATGATGTTTACCAATTGCGCGGAGATGTAAGTCTGGCAAAGTATAAGTTCCAGAATCCGGGAGAAACATTCAATCCGATTTTTGACAATAAGATGGATGTCTGGCGCGGTACGTCGTCATTGGCTCTCGAAAACCAGTATGAGAAAATGAGTGGGGCAATCCGGCTTTTCTATAATTGGGGGAATCATGAGATTAATGATGGATATTATACGGGCGAAAATCCCCAGAATTATCTATTCCGATCGACCGACCGGAATTTGGGCGTTCTTTTTTACGAATCTTTCCGGCTCTTTGAAGGGAATAACTTCACGGTGGGTATCGATTATAAAAACTGGGGTGGTCATGCTTGGAATCAGATGAATGATGGTTCTGCAGATCAGGAGATCATTGATAAATCTGTCAACGAAGTGGCTGGTTATGTCATTATGCAACAGGATTTTTTCAATAAACTGGGGGTAAATGCGGGTGTCCGTTACGAACACAACAGTTCGTTTGGCGGTGCTTGGGTGCCACAGGCAGGTTTGACATATCGGCCGTTTGAAGGGAATGTCTGGAAAGCTTCTCTTTCCAAAGGTTTCCGTAGCCCGAATATTCGTGAATTATATATGTTTAAGTCGAAGAATCCGGATCTGAAACCGGAAAATATGATGAATTATGAAATCTCGGTAGGGCAGTCTTTCCTTGACGGACGTTTGTCGGCCGAGGTGACAGCCTTTTACATCGATGGAAAAGATATGATCCGTACGGCTATGATTGATGGCAATCCGCTGAATGTCAATACAGGGGAATTTACCAATAAAGGAGTAGAGGCCGAAGTGAAATACCAGATTCTACAGAATCTTTCGTTTACGACCAATTATAGTTTTTTGGATCAGAGTGACCCGATTGCAGGAGCTCCTAAACATAAATTCTATGCAGGAGCGACTTATCTTCCAGGGCGTTTCTCGTTCCATCTGGCTGTTCAATCAATTTTTGATCTCTATACAGACGAGGCTTGTACGAAGCAGGAAGATTATACCGTCTTGAATGCTCGTGCTGCTTATCATTTCGGGAAGAATCCGGATAAAGGATTGAATATCTTCGTGAAGGGAGAGAATCTGACGGCTACGCGTTATTCCATCAACGATGGTTTCCCGATGCCTAAAGCTACTTTTATGGGTGGCATTGAGGTAACATTCTGATTTATGGTTTGTTGTGATGCTACTTTTGTAGTTGGGTAAATTCCTAAAAGTTCAAAAGGTTCAAAAAGTTCAAAAAGT
>OHDG01001205.1_pt1 | contig 12159 bp, 9 predicted proteins | sample 1566961 | NCBI WGS metagenome assembly OHDG01 (sample SAMEA3879539, study PRJEB24766) | human gut metagenome | biome: human-associated habitat; feature: feces | place: USA | collected 1985/1987
GGAATCCCATTATAATAAGTAAGATACCACATAAGAAGGAGGAGCCATATGGAGGAAGAAAAGACAGTCGGATTGGTTGAAACGTTTGATACCGGTGAATTGTCAACGGAATTGATTCCGCCGAATTTTACAGATCCGGATGATTTGTTTGAAATCTTGAAAAAAACGGTCAGCAGTTACCATCCTTCCAATGATTTGGAGATGATTAACAAAGCTTATGAACTGGCGAAGGATGCCCATAAAGACCAGAAGAGAAAATCCGGCGAACCATACTTGATTCACCCGGTATGTGTGGCGATAATTCTTGCACAGCTTGAGATGGATAAAGAGACCATCGTGGGGGGGCTGCTTCACGATGTTGTTGAAGATACGGTTATGACAAGTGAGGAGATAGCGGCTGAGTTTGGTGACGAGGTTGCACTTCTTGTCGATGGAGTTACAAAGCTTACACAGTTAAACTATGTTGCTGACAAGGTAGAAGTTCAGGCAGAGAACTTAAGAAAGATGTTCCTTGCGATGGCAAAGGATATCCGCGTTATTCTGGTAAAACTGGCGGACCGTCTGCACAACATGCGGACCGCACAGTACTGGTCGCCGGAGACGCAGAAGAAAAAAGCGCGTGAGACGATGGATATCTATGCCCCGATCGCACAGCGCCTCGGTATTTCCAAGATCAAGGTCGAACTCGATGACCTTTCTCTGAAATATCTGGAGCCGGATGTCTATTATGATCTGCCGCCGAAGCGGGAGAACCGTCTGGCAGGGGCGAGACTGCTGCGGTTAAGTTGACCGGAACCCGGTTTGGCAGGACTCACTTTGGAAACAGAAGGATAGAAAAGAGGATACAGATATGAAAGACATGACACAGGGAAAACCGTTAAAACTGATCATCGGCTTCGCCATACCGATGCTGATCGGCAATATCTTTCAGCAGGTATATAATGTGGCGGATACAGTGATCGTAGGAAGATTCTTGGGAGAGAGCGCGCTGGCGGGCGTGGGAAGCACGGGAACGTTGACCTATTTTCTGCTGGCACTGGTCAGCGGCATGTGTAACGGCGCAGGACTGGTGGTTGCGCAGTGTTTCGGCTGCGGGAATAAAGAGCGTCTGGCGAAGACGGTGACAGCACTGATCTGGGTGGCGGGAGTGCTGACCTGCATCATGTCACTGATCGGTATTTTCGGTGCGGAATTTTTCCTGCGGCTTTTAAGCGTGCCGGAAAATGTTATCGGCTATTCTGCTACGTATCTGCATATCATTTATACTTTTGTTTTCGGCAGTGTGGTCTACAACGGCTGTGCGGCGATCTTAAACAGTGTGGGGGATTCGAAGACTCCGCTGCGGGCGGTGATCGCTTCCTCGGTAGTGAACATCGTGTTTGACCTGTTTTTCATCATTGTGTGTAAGATGGGAGTAGCGGGAGCAGCTTATGCGACGATTCTGGCACAGTGTACTTCGGCGGTGATCTGTTTTGTGAAAGTAAGACAAGTGAGAGAAGAGATCGGATTATCTCTGATGAAATGGAAACCGGAAGTCCATTATATTCAGCTGGTGGTGAAGACCGGATTCCCGGCGGCATTCCAGTCCTGCATGATCGCACTGGGCGGAATGAGCGTCCAGAGACTGGTGAATTCCTTCGGATCCTCTACCATGGCGGCCTATGTGGCGGCGAACCGTGTGGACAGCGTGGCGATCCAGGTCATTGTCTCCATCGGAACGGCATTGTCGGTATTTACCGGGCAGAATATTGCGAAGAATCAATATGACCGGATCCGGGAAGCCCTCTATAAGACGTTGGCGGTCATGGTGGGAGCCAGCGTCTGTATTGCGACACTGGTGCTGATCTTCCGGGTACAGCTGATGAGCCTGTTCCTGGATGCCGGCGAATCGGCAGAAGCCATCGGCATCGGCTGCACCTATCTGACCATTATCGGCGTGGCTTATGTGATCGCGGGGGTGATGCAGAGCTGCCAGAATGTGATCCGGGGAGCCGGAGACGTCAATACCTGTATGGTAGCGGGACTGACGGAGCTGTCCGGCAGGATCGTGTTCGCGTATCTATTGTCCGGAACCCTGGGCGTCACGGGAATCTGGATCGCCACTCCTCTGTCCTGGAGTTGTGGCTGTGTGATTCCGGTGATCCGGTATTATTCCGGCAAATGGAAGCACAAGAGGCTGGCCTGATGACCGGAGTGGCCGGAACACAGAGGGGCTATTCCGGCCGCATCCATCCGGCAAATTCCAGAATGGACTGGTTCTCAGCCTTTTTCTCGCTCTGCTGCATCTGCTTGCGGTATTCTCTGGGAGACATCTGCATAAGTTTGATAAAGTAGCGGTTGAAACTGGACACGGAATGGAACCCCACCATCTCGGAAATGTCCAGAATAGAGTGTTCCGTACTGCGTAACAGAATACAGGATTTTAAAATCCGGGTGTTGTTGACGTAGTCTAACGGTGAAGTTCCCATAATATCATGGAAAACCCGGCGGAAGTGCGTCGGGCTCCAGTGGCAGAGATCGGCCAGATATTCGATCGAGAACTGTTGCATATAATTTTTCTCAATATATTCCAGAGCGGGTGAGATCACCAGAGAGTTTTCGGCGATCTCGCCTTCTTTTTTACGTTCCTGTAAGGCCAGTATTTCAAGAGAGTCCGGTTTGGCCGTGTCGGGATTGACACCGCCGAGACTTTCGATCCGGTACAATTCAATATAAAGGGAGCATAACAGGCTTCTGGCACTGATCTGATAGCAGGGATTCTGCTCTTCCAGCTCGTGGATGATATGAGATACCAGATAGTTGATGTGGGGAAAAGCCTCTTTGCTGAAAATATAACGGAATGCTGGGAAACCGTCCGTGGACAGGTCGTAATTTTTCCAGGAGGCGGGGAGGAGATTGCGGAACAATTCCTTCGGATCCAGGAAAAGATAAGACCAGTGGCTTTTCGTGCCTGGTGCACTGTAAGTGGTATGTGGAACATTGCGGGGAAGAACGGTGACATCTCCGGCATGGAAAGTCTGTTTTTCTCCGTTGATCTCCAGCGTACCGCTGTCGGAATGACAGATCCCAATCTCCAGACAGTTATGAAAATGAAGGCTTCCGCTGGGAATATCGGAAATCTTCCAATAATCACCGGACAGAAGCAGTACCGGGAAGTGTGTTGGCAGATAATAACTTCGGTATTCTGTGACAGCTCGTTTGGATTTCGCCATAGTGTGCCTCCTGTTCCAGAGTTTTCTGAATAGCTTTGTGCATCCTGTATGATGATGCAACGGAAAGACATGCTGCAGTAGAAATAATGTCTATACATTATATATAACAATTAAAATGGATAAAATCAACCATTATGTTGCGAAAATGACTTTTTTAGGGTTGGCAATGTTTCCGTGGAAGAGATTAAAAAAGGCTAAAAATACCGTGAAACAGCGAATCCTACAGCAAAAACGCTCCAAAATTCACGCAAAATTTACGAAAATGCAACGAAACTTCAATACTTACGAAAAACGACCATGATCTATAATGATCGTTTTTGCATAGTTTTTTATAATGATTGATTAGAAAAATATGACAACATGTATGATAATGTACTTACAAAGTTACAAAAAGTGTACAAAGTGACGAGAAAATATAGCTGACACTTGAGGAGGTTCGACATGGCGAAGAAGAATGCAGCCAATGTGGTGGGAGTGAAAACGAAAACCACGTGGAAACAAGCTTTTAAAAGAGACTGGCAATTGTATCTGCTGTTACTGCTTCCACTGATTATGGTATTTGTATTCAGTTACGGAGCATACCCGGGATTGCGGATGGCCTTTATGGATTATAAACCGGCGAAGGGATATGCAGGCAGCGAATGGGTGGGCATGAAGACATTCGTTAAGATATTCAAGGATGCCGATTTCATGAGAGCACTTCGCAACTCCATAGTGTTTAACCTGGCGGATCTGATCATCGGTTTCCCAATGCCGATCATTCTGGCACTGATCCTGAATGAATTAAGATATCCGAGATTCAAGAAAGTGTCCCAGACGATCCTGTATCTGCCGCACTTCCTTTCCTGGGCCATCATCGGAAGCGTAGCCATGACAATGTTCCGTCCGAACTCCGGTCTGGTGAACATTCTGCTGACCAACCTGGGAGTGATCTCCGAAGGAATTCCTTTCCTGAATGAGAAATGGCACTGGGCAATTACATATCTGCTGATCGGTGTATGGCAGACGATGGGATGGGGCACGATCCTCTACCTGGCAGCGATCACCGGTATCAACGGAGAATTGTACGAAGCAGCCATGATCGATGGAGCGAACCGTTGGAAGAGAATGTGGCATATCACACTTCCCGGTATCAAGAGCACAGTAGTAACACTGCTGATCCTGAACCTCGGACGTGTCATGGGAAGTAACTTAGAGCGTCTGACCGCATTAGAAAATTCACAGGTCAAGGACTTCCAGTATCAGCTGGCTGTCTACATTTACAACAAAGGTATTGGAGCCGGAAAATTCAGTGCGGCGACCGCAGTTGGTCTGTTCCAGTCATTGATCGGATTGATCCTGGTTCTGTTATCTGATAAATTCGCAAAGAAGCTTGGCGAAGACGGATTACTGTAGGAGGTGAGAGAGATGAAGAAAAAAGAAGTTAATATTAATGAAGAATCTACCTCCGCAGGCGGAGCACATGCGGTCAACAAATTCCGCATCAGTGATTTCGTCATGATGGCAGTGATCGTCATCCTCTGCGCCAGCTGTGTATTACCGTTCTTACATGTAGCAGTAAAATCCATATCCGGTAATACCGCAGTAATGTCCAAGAGCGTTTACTTCTGGCCCAAAGACATCACCTTCGATGCTTACAAGAAGGTATTTGCAGATAACTCCATGACCTACTCCATGATCTTCTCGGTGATCGTTACCGTGATCTTCACCGCTCTGGGAATGCTGGTATGTACTTGTGCCGCTTATCCTCTTTCCAAGAAGAGACTGAAGGGCAAAAAGTTACTGACTTTCCTGCTGATGGTACCGATGTACTTCAGTGCCGGCATCATTCCCAGCTACCTGTTATATCAGAAGCTGCATGTGCTGGATACCATGTGGGTGTTGATCTTACCTCTGATCTATTCCCCGTACAACATGCTGATCATGAAGAACTACTTCCAGAGTACGATTCCCGACAGCTTAGAGGAATCCGCTTTCCTGGATGGCGCAAGTAACTTCCAGATCCTGAGCAAGATCGTATTACCGCTGTCCAAACCGATCCTGGCAACGTTGTCTCTGTTCTACGCCGTAGGCCGTTGGAACTCTTACGCAGACAACATGTACTACACCAAGAGTGCTAACCTGAAGCTGATCCAGTACAAGTTATATCAGTTGGTAGCATCCGCAGCAGAAGCACAGACTTCCTCCCTGGCAGATACCGGCAGTGCGATCCAGTCCACTCCCGAAGTATTACAGGCAGCAAGTATCATGTTTGTAACAATTCCTATCATTATTATTTATCCTTTCCTGCAGAAGTACTTCGTACAGGGTACCATGATCGGAGCAGTTAAGGGCTAAAAGTTAAAAGGAACAAAACAACCAAGTTAGTTTTCCCCAAAACCGGGGGTACACATAAAACTATGTATAATTTTTAAGGAGGATTGATTTATGAAGAAGAATACTCTTCACAAGGTAATGGCAACAGCACTTGTTGGTGCTATGGCAATGAGCACTCTGACCGGATGCGGCAGCAGTGCGGACAACACAACCGCAGATGCCGGAACAAAGGAATCTGTAGCAGAGAGTTCTGCAGCAAGCACAGATGCAGGAGCATCCACAGCAGTAGCAGGTATTGACGGATGGGAGGCTTTCGCAGACAATGTTACTCTGCAGATCCCCGTATACGATCGTGGTTCTTCCGGAAACGGATGCTCTGATGTAGAGAACAACTACTGGACCAACTGGGTACAGGAGAACTTCGGTGATAAGTACAACATCACGGTAGAATATGTAGGAATTACCCGTAGCGACGTTATGACTGATTACGCTATGCTGGCAGCAAGCCAGAGCCTTCCTACCATCTGTATGGAATATGACTATGATAAGCTGGCAAGCTGGCAGGCAGACGGCTATCTGCAGACCTACGATGTAGAAGAGTTCAAGCAGATCGCTCCTACTTACTGGGAGACCATGGTAGAGCACGGCAACGATGCTTACACCAAGCTGGATGATGAAGATTATCTGGTACTCGGTTACAGACCTTACGGTAACACCACTTATACTTGGTGCACTTTCTATCGTCAGGACTGGCTGGAAGAAGCTGGCTTCTCTGAGTATCCCGTTGGCGACAACACCAAGCTGTTAGAGCTGTATGCAAAACTGGTTGAGAACGGCCATCAGTATCCTTTAAGCGGTAAGAAAGTAAGCGGCGCAGGTATTGACCAGAACTATGGTTACAGAGATTATCCTCAGGATGAGACCACATGGGCAACCACCGGTGACTACCAGATCCCCGCTCTGTCCACCGAGGCTCAGAAGAGATTCTTAAAATGGGAGAACGAGCTGTACAACGATGGTTACTACAATCCTGAGTACTATCTGAGAGATGCTTCCGAGGCAGAGGCAGACTTCATCAACGGTGAAGCATTTACCTGGACCGGATATATCTCCTCCAGCATGAACGTACTGAACTCCTTCTATGATGCTAACCCCGATGCCAAGCTGGCAGTAGCAGTGACTCCTTCCACCTGGACACAGGATGAGACCTGGGGATCTTCCGCTTCTTACAGACCCGGAACCAACTTCGGTATGATGATTGGCTTCGCTAACGATGCTACCGAGGATGAAGTAAAGGCAGCTATGATGTACCTTGAGTGGCTGAACCAGCCCGAGAATCTGTTCACTATGCAGTGGGGTATCGAAGGCGTGAACTTCAATTATGATGATAACGGCGATCCCGTAGCAGTAGCAGATCAGACCGGTCTGGCTGAGCAGCAGGGACACAACAACAACGTAGACTACTGGTGTGCAGTAACCGCAGTTAAGACCCTCGGATCTATCGAGAAAGATATCCAGGCAGTTACCCCTCAGGGTATTCCTCAGGACTTCTATGATCAGATCCTGGCTAACTACAACGGACAGGTTGCTATCTATGAAGCAGGCAAGGCTAACTCCGACTGTCTGTTTGCAACCGCTATCGATGCTGTTACCGAGTACAACCAGACGCTGTATGATCTGTATACTGAGTACCGTGACAAGCTGACCATGTGCCCTAAGGACCAGTTCGATTCTCTGTATGAAGAACTGAGCCAGAAGTACCTGGATGCAGGTTATCAGGAAGTTATCGATGAGAGACAGGCTGCTCTGGATGCAGGTAACACCACCAGACTTCAGTAAGTAAAAAGTTTTATTACAGGAAGTACATACAGCCCCCAGGCATGAATGGCTTGGGGGCTATATTAAAAATGCAACTATTCAGAGCCATGTAAATATTATTCAATGGGCGTCGAATGCTTGCATTCGTAAGAACATTTGATAATATTTATAGGGCGAAGTTACTTTATGTCCTTTTCCGACCGACTGTTTTACAATAAAAACAACTGTGGGAAAAGAATATAAAGAGCCAAAAGGCAGAAATGGAGGAGCTATGTTAAAACTGGAATATGATAAGAAAGAAATAGAGGGAGTCATTGACAAGATCGTCAAAAAGACTATGAATATGGATCTCACCTGGGACTGGCCCTGTGGTGTGGCATATTACGGAATCAGCGATGCCTATGAGAAGACAGGCAAGAAGGAATATCTGGATCTGTTAAAGGATCGTATCGACGAACTGATCGATCTGGGACTGCCCAAGGTATGGACAGTAAACGCCTGTGCCATGGGACATTGCCTGATCACCTTATACCAGGCCACCGGAGAGCAGCAGTATCATGACATTCTTATGAGCAAGATCGCTTATTTAAGAAAAGATGCCCTGCGTTTCGGAGATCATGTATTGCAGCACACCGTATCTGCCAACAACGATTTCCCGGAGCAGTGCTGGTGTGACACTTTGTTCATGGCAGCGTTCCTGATGCTGCGTGTGGGCGTGATGGAACACGATGAAGAACTGATCGATGATGCCTTGAACCAGTACTACTGGCATATCAAATATTTACAGAATCCAAGCAGTGGACTCTGGTATCACGGCTATGACAATATTGCCGGAGATCATATGTCCGGCATCTATTGGGGAAGAGCCAATGCCTGGGCAGCATTTACCATGTCGCAGGTAGGCGGTATTCTGCCTCAGTGCTATCTGTATCCGAAGTATATCGATGTGGCCGGCTCCTTAAATGAGCAGTTGGCAGCCCTGAAGGTATACCAGACGGAGAATGGATTGTGGAGAACCGTAGTGGATGATCCGGAATCTTATGAAGAGATTTCCGCATCTGCAGGAATTGCCGCAGCAATGCTGACCAGAGGCAATCCTTTACACAGCAAATATATCAACAAGGCCATCAAGGGCCTGCTTGCCAATGTCAGCGAGGATGGTAAGGTGATGAATGTCTCCGGCGGAACTGCCGTCATGAGAGACAAGGAAGGATACAGAGGCATTCCCAAGGCGTATATTCAGGGATGGGGACAGGGACTGGCACTTTCCTTCTTTGCAACCTTGTTAATTTCCGATGATATTGAGAAGGATGGTGCGTTATAGATGTTTCGCAGGAATTTCCTGTTCGGAAAGGATGGAGGAACAGCCAATCTGATCGATGTGGGCAGCGAAGACCTCTATCAGCCGGGCAAAGGTTACGGTTTTGTAACAGAAAAAAACAGAAGAGAGCAGAAGTTGCTGCAGATCCGGGAACTGAATTCCTCTTTTGATACGATGTACTGGTATCAAAACGAACAGCTGTCCTTCCTGAAGGAAGATGAGAACGGCTGCTATCTGGATTCTGCGGAAGAAGTGGCAGCGTTGGAGAGGCAGTCGGGAGAACCGATGTCTGGCTCACCCAGGAGGATTCCGCTGATCTTCAAGGTAGATGTACCCAGACAGGGGAACTACAGGATCACCCTGACCATCCGATCAGAAGAGGAAATGGGAGAGATACTGATCTTCACCGGAAGAAGACGGCTGGCTTTTCATGGCACAGTGGGAGCCGGAGAGTTCACTTATACAATGATTACAAATGTCTGCGATATTGTACCTGTGGGTTATTCCCGGATTTTTGCGGATAAGACTGTGGATATTGCAGTACTGGCGGACAGACCAAGGATCAGTGCTCTTACGGTAGAAGAGGTGAACGGTCCTACGGTTTATCTGGCGGGAGATTCCACAGTGACAGATCAGCCCGGAGATTATCCCTATTATCCAGGCACCTGTTACTGTGGCTGGGGACAGATGCTTCCGGCATATTTTGACACACGTGTGGCAGTGTCGAATCATTCCCACTCCGGACTGACTACCGATAGCTTCCGCAAGGAAGGGCATTATGCGGTGATCTCTCAGTACAGCAAGCCGGGAGATTATGTGTTTTTCCAGTTCGGGCATAATGATCAGAAGCTTCCCGGGCTGCAGGCAAAGGGCGGATACCGGGCGAATCTGCAACGCTATATCAAAGAAAATCAGGCAAAGGGGGTCTATCCGGTATTGGTGACACCCATTGCAAGAAATACCTGGAGACTGCGGGATCAGACTTATCTGGATCTGCTGGAGGAATTCGCGGATGTATGTCTGGAACTGGGAGCACAGTACGGAATTCCGGTGCTGGATCTTCATGCCCACAGCAAGAAATATGTGTTGGAAAAGGGCTTACAGGATGCCAAACCCATCTTTTTCCCCGGGGACTATACCCATACCAATGACTTCGGTGCTTATAAGATGGCAGGATATGTGGCACAGGAGATCCGGGAGAAATGCAAAGGTCATTCTGAAAGAGCCTACGCTTATCTGGCAGAGTGCGTGACGGATGGTTTCGGCGCATGGGAGCCTGTGGGACAAATCAATGTTCCTAAGAAACCGGAGATCTACAAGGACATTCCGGATCCTGCAGGAGATCAGGTGCTGTTGTCTGAGGCAGAGCAGCTGGAACGTGTGGTCAGACTGTGTCTGAAAGAGGAATTGCTGTAACAGGACAGATATTGTACTGGAAAATAGAAGTGAAGAAATGACAGGAATGAAAAATAAGCAGGAATATGAGGAGGAACTCAGAATGGGAAAAGGTGGTTTTACCTTACCGGGAGAATCAGGATATGAAGAACTGACTCTGAAAATGGCGGAAAAATGGGGAGCAGATGTGATCCGTGACAGTGATGGGACCGTGCTTTCCGACGAAATCACCCATGCCGGTTACGGAATCTATTCTACCATTTGTATTATCAGAGATCACAATGCCTGGGCAAAGGAGAATCAGGACAAATTACAGCAGACCTTCCTGTGCACACCGCCCCAGGTAGCAGAGAGTGACACCCTGACCATCGGACTGATGGACAGCTTTTTTGCGGAGCAGTTCCGGATCAATGATAGCGCAGAGAGTCTGGAATATTGGGAGATTTATGACAGAACTACCAATGTGAAGATCGACAATGCGGACTGGAGCTATGACAAAGAGAAGGGAAGCGTGTCCCTAAGCGGCATCATCCCTTTTCATAAGTATACAGTAAGCTTCTTAGCCTATCGTATCTGGGAAGAAATCTCTATGTACAATCATACTACGAACCACTGGGACAAGGAGCATCTGATGCAGATCGATCCCAGATATCCTGAGACTCAGGAGTATCTGCTGGGCTGGATGAAGCACTGGTGTGAGACCCATCCGGATACCACGGTGGTGCGCTTTACCTCCATGTTCTACAATTTCGTATGGATCTGGGGCAGCAGTGAGAGGAACCGGAATCTGTTCTCTGACTGGGGTTCCTATGATTTCACTGTGAGCGTTCCTGCTTTACAGGAGTTCGAGAAACAATACGGATATCGCATGACAGCGGAAGATTTTATCAATAAGGGACAGCTGCATGTGACTCATATGCCTGGCAATGCGAAAAAGGCGGATTGGATGGCATTTATCAATGATTTCGTTATTTCCTTTGGCAGGAAGCTGATCGATATGGTGCATTCCTACGGCAAAAAGGCTTATGTCTTCTATGACGACAGCTGGGTAGGCGTGGAGCCTTATAATGGCAGATTTCAGGAGTTTGGTTTTGACGGACTGATCAAATGTGTATTCTCCGGTTATGAAGCCAGACTGTGTGCGGGCGTGGATGTGCCTACACATGAACTGCGTCTGCACCCCTATCTGTTCCCGGTGGGGCTGGGCGGTGCTCCGACTTTCATGGAGGGCGGCAATCCCACACTGGATGCGAAAAAATACTGGAACAGCGTAAGACGTGCCCTGCTGCGTGCGAAGATCGACCGGATCGGTCTCGGCGGATACCTTCATCTGGTGGAGGGTTTCCCGGATTTCTGTGATTATATTGAAAAAGTGGCAGATGAGTTCCGTCTGATCCGCAGCTTCCACGATGCGGGAGAACCTTACCGCATCAAGACCCGTGTGGCAGTGCTGCATTATTGGGGAAGCTTACGTTCCTGGACCTTGTCTGGACACTTTCATGAGACTTATATGCATGACCTGATCCACATCAACGAAGCTTTGTCCGGACTTCCTGTGGATGTGAAATTTATTTCCTTTGAGGATGTAAAAAATGGTATACTGAAGGATGTAGATGTCGTAATCAATGCAGGTAGAGCCGGAAGCGCCTGGAGCGGCGGGGATGCCTGGAAGGATGAGGAGCTTGTTACTGCACTTACAAAGTGGGTACACGAGGGAGGCTGCTTTATCGGTGTGAACGAGCCTTCCGCTGTGGAAGGATATGATACGTATTTCCGTATGGCACATGTGCTGGGAATTGACGAGGACACCGGCGCAAGAGTCTGTCACGGCAGATGGATCTTTGAGACAGCGGATCCGGAGCATCTGATCCCAGAGGGCGCAGGTGTGGAAGCGAAGGAGAACCGGTATCTGACGGATGGAAAAGCACAGGTACTTCTGGCAGACGGCGGGAAGCCACTGATCACCCTGAATCATTTCGGCAAGGGACTGGGAATCTATCTGTCTTCCTTCCAGGTGAACCTGTGGAATACCAGAATGCTGTACCAACTGATCCGTTATGCCGGTGGAGAAGGCACCTCCGGCAGCTATATGACGGA
>OHDG01001209.1_pt1 | contig 12137 bp, 11 predicted proteins | sample 1566961 | NCBI WGS metagenome assembly OHDG01 (sample SAMEA3879539, study PRJEB24766) | human gut metagenome | biome: human-associated habitat; feature: feces | place: USA | collected 1985/1987
AAGCAAAAAAGAACGGTTATGCACTTGATGATGAGGAAAATGAAGAAGGTGTACGGTGTATTGCTGCAAGCCTCAGGGATTATCATAATGAAGTAAAATATGCATTCAGTATTTCCGGACCGACCAGCCGGATGACGCGAGAACGGGTGGAGGAGTTATCTGTGGATGTCAGAAAAGTACAGGAAGAATTATCCATGGAATTAGGCTGGTATAGAAAATAGCAGACATGGTCATACTATCCTTGAAAAGGTGATGGTTCAGAGAGCTTTTGAACCGTTACAAATAATTTCTTGTAAAGTAAAGGAGAAGAATGACCATGAAAAAGTTTAAAATGCTTGCGGCATGTCTGGTGCTTACATTGTCTCTTAGCGCACTGACCGCATGCGGCACAAACAGAAACAACACAAATACCAATAACAGTGGCAACAATCCGGCAGCCGGTACAGAAAACCGTGTCAATGAAAACACAAATAACGGTATCAATAATACCGAAAATGGTATGAATGATACCAATGTGAATGGAACAAATGGTACCGTGAATGACACGGATACGAACGGCACAAATACAAATAACACAAACGCGAATGGTGCAGACACAGACGGTGGTGCTGTTGTGGATGATGTGGTGGATGGCGTCGGCGATGCTGGCAAAGACATTATTGACGGCGTGGAAAACGGCGTGGATGACGCGACCGGAAACAATAATAACGGTAACACAACGGATAACAGTGCAAGATAACGGATGAGAAATTTCCGGGTATGGCCTTTTTGTGAAAGGGCTGCCCGGATTTTTTGTGTCAAAAATCCTTAAATAAAAATGAAATCTTTCTGATTTTCTTGTGATTGCAGATGTTTTGCGGTACAATGTCTTAAATAAGTCTGCTTTGGGCAGAGATATGGAAAAATTCAGGAGCGTATTCAGATGAATAATAATGATTATAGAGAAATAACTGAGGATGATGTAACAACCGTATCCACAGATCAGAAAGAGGAAATGAACGGACAGGAAAGCGTCAATGATACCCCTGACGTGTCAGAAAATGAAAAGGAGACCGTGCAGGCGGAAGTGACAAATTCAGACGCATCGAATGAAAAAGAGCCGGAGTATGAGGATATCTGCTATATCTGCCGCAGACCGGAGCATATTGCAGGAAAGATGATAAAGATCCCGAACAACATCTGTATCTGTCAGGACTGTATGCAGAAAACGTTTGACAGTATGAATCAGACCGGATTTTCAATGGATGATATGCTGAACATGAATATAGGAAAAATGCCGAATATCAGCATGATCAATCTCTCAGATCTGCAGGGGATGCAGGGATTTATTCCGAATAACCAGAAAATCAAAAAGAAAAAGCCGAAAGAAAAGAAAGAGCCGGTACTTGATATCAAAAAGATCCCGGCACCACATAAAATCAAGGCATCGTTGGATGAGTACGTAGTGGGACAGGAGCATGCAAAGAAAGTCATGTCCGTCGCTGTTTATAATCACTATAAGAGGATCGCATCCGATGAGAAGGACGGCATCGAGATTGAAAAGTCCAATATGTTAATGATTGGACCGACCGGTTCCGGTAAGACTTATCTGGTAAAGACACTTGCAAAGCTTTTAGATGTGCCGCTTGCCATCACAGATGCGACGTCCCTGACAGAGGCAGGGTATATCGGTGATGACATCGAGAGTGTTGTCAGCAAACTGCTTGCAGCAGCGGACAATGATGTTGAGCGCGCGGAACACGGTATTATCTTTATTGATGAGATCGACAAAATCGCAAAGAAACGCAACACCAATCAGCGTGATGTCAGCGGAGAGTCCGTGCAGCAGGGAATGTTAAAACTGTTAGAGGGTGCGGAGGTAGAAGTCCCTGTCGGAGCCAGCAGCAAGAATGCCATGGTACCCATGACGATGGTCAACACCAAAAATATTCTGTTTATCTGTGGAGGTGCGTTCCCGGAGTTAGAGGATATCATTAAGGAACGCCTCAATAAATCCGCATCGATTGGTTTTAAATCCGAGCTTAAGGATAAATACGACCAGGATGAAAATATTCTGCAGAAGGTGACCATAGAGGATGTGCGCAAATTTGGCATGATACCGGAATTCTTAGGACGTCTGCCGATCATGTTTACCTTAGAAGCGCTCACAGAAGATATGTTAGTGCGCATCTTAAAGGAACCGAAAAATGCGATCTTAAAACAGTACCAGAAACTGCTTGCCATGGATGAAGTCAGACTCGAATTTGAGGATGACGCACTGATGGCGATCGCAAAGCAGGCAAAGGAAAAGAAAGTCGGTGCGCGTGCACTCCGTGCGATCATCGAGGATTTTATGCTCGATATCATGTATGAGATTCCGAAAGATGACAATATCGGCATGGTGACCATCACAAAAGAGTATGTGGAGAAAAAAGGCGGTCCGCTCATTACCATGCGAGGCTGTGCACAGATTGCTGCTGTTGAATGAGACGATGAAAGAATGATTCTGAAATGGGGAAAAATCTTTTTTACAGACTGAGAAAAAGATTTTTCCTCATTTTGAATTTGAAGAATATGGTAAAAAAGTGTTCACACTATGATTAGGTATGGTACAATAGTACTAATCGAAAAAATGGAGGAGTGAAAATAGCAAAAGAGAAAAGAGAAAAAAGAAAAAAATAAAAAAGCAGGAAACAGACAGGGCATACAGTTTCAGATCCAGAGCAAGATCGGTGCCTCCATTATCGTGGTTATGGCAGTGATCGCTGTACTGGTAGTAGTGGTGGTTTACAATCTGCTGATCAAAGCCAACAACACAGAGCTGCGGCAGGATTCTGAAGCGATATCACTTCAAGTGGAAAAATATTTTTCACCGTTTGAACGCATGGTAAAACAGCTTGCACTGGATGAAGATGTGCAGACAATTCTGACCACTACCAAAGCTGGACAGAAAATGACAGAGAACGAGGTATATCCAGCGGTACTAAAGAAGCTTGTTGCAGTGGCAGGACTTGACACGGAAAATATTCAGGGTGTATTCACGGCGGATTTGGACAGTAATGCATCCATTACATCAGCAGGCGGTATTTCCGGCGATGATTATGACTGTACGACCCGCACATGGTACAGCTGTACGCAGACAGGAGAAACTAAGCTGACAAAGACCTATGTTGCTGCAAGTACAGGAAAAACAATCTTAAGTGCGGTAACACCTGTATTTGACGAGAAAGATACGGTTGTCGGTGTCGTTGGAATAGACGTAGGGCTGGACACAGTCATGAATATGATGGGGAATTATACGATCGGTGCAAATGGATATTCCATGCTGTTGACAAGTGATGGAACTTTTGTATATCATCCGAATGCAGATCTGATTGATACTATGATTCAGGATATGAATATTTCAGACAGTGTAAGCACTGCGATCAGCAATCAGTCAGAACAGCTTTTGAAATATAAGGTAAACGGTGAACAAAAAATGGAAGACAGCAAGAAGCAGATGGCACAGATGCGTGAGGCAATGGACAAAATTCAGGAATCCTCGAAACAGGTTGTCGGTGTCATCAAGGCAATTGAAGATATTGCAAGCCAGACAAATCTTTTATCATTGAATGCATCTATTGAAGCTGCACGCGCAGGCGAGGCGGGCAAAGGCTTTGCAGTGGTAGCAGGAGAGATCGGCGGTCTTGCAGATGAGAGTGCCGATGCGGTAAATACGACACGTAACCTGATCAACGTATCACTCGATGAGATTGAAAAGGGAAATACGATCGTAAATGATGTCATTGCATCTTTGGACAACGCGGTAGAGCGTGTTCGTATTGCAAACGGAATGATTCAGGAGACAGCACAGGTGGCAGATGTACAGATGAAGAGTATCGACCAGATCCGTGACGGCATCAGGGATATGTCACAGGTGGTTTCTGATAACTCTGCTATGGCAGAGGAGACTTCAGCAACAAGTGAGGAGCTGGCAGCACAGTCAGTTACATTAAATGAACTTGTACAGAAATTCGAATTAGAATAATATTTGTGGTTCTAAAATAAAAAATTCCGGCATCTATTTAGTAATTGAATAGATGACCGGAGTTTTTTTATTTATGGCGGATTGCAGGGAACAGGTGTATTCTGACGAATTTTTTGATTTTATTGTATCTTATGAGGAAACGAATGAACAGACGATCGCAGGGGCGTGTATCCAGAGAATTGATGAAGGATATGATATTTTTTATTATCCAAGGGAGGGACTGCCTCCGCTTAGTGTAGGCAGTTATTCTTATTCAGAGATTCCAAAGTGTTATGGGCTGTTGGATCAGACTGCACTTGAGGTGTCCGGTATTTTAAAAATGCAGAACCAGCCCGTTCTCGCCTTAAAGGGAAGAGGTGTATTGATAGGTTTTATTGATACCGGTATTGATTATACAAATCCGGCATTTCGATACAGTGACGGGAGCAGCCGGATCGTCCGTATCTGGGATCAGACCATACAGGATGGAACGCCGCCTGTTGGTATTTTGTATGGAGCAGATTATACAAGAGAACAGATCAATGCGGCATTGCTTTCGGAAAATCCGTATGATGTGGTGCCGTCGCGTGATATGAACGGACATGGCACATTTCTTGCAGGAGTGGCATGTGGAAGTGAGAGTGAAAACGGTGACTTTATCGGGGCGGCGCCGCAGTCTGAGATCATCATGGTAAAGTTAAAGGAGGCAAAACAGTATCTTCGGGATTTCTTTTTTGTGAAAGACGGCGTTCCGGCATATCAGGAAAACGACATTATGATGGCGGTTTCCTATTTAAATGGAGTTGCAAATATTTTAAATCGTCCGCTTGTCATCTGTGTGGCACTTGGAAACAGTGCAGGAAGTCATGCAAGCGAGGGATTTCTGCCATCTTATCTGAATTATATCTGTGGAAGAAGAAAGCGTGTGGTCGTGACTGCAACTGGAAATGAGGCCAATGCAAGACATCATTTTCAGGGGCGTATCATTGGAGAGATGGAACATGAGGATGCGGAGATCACGGTGGAGGAAAATACAAAAGGCTTTTTTGTGGAATTGTGGGCATCTGCACCGGAACTGTATGCAGTCACCATAATATCGCCTTCGGGGGAGCAGATTCCACGGATTCTGGTGCGCCGTGGAGCGTCAGAGCAGTTTCATTTTATTTTTGAGGGAACAACAATTACGGTGGATTACCGGATCGATACAAAAGAGACGGCAAGCCAGCTCATATTTTTCCGTTTTATCCGACCGACACCGGGATTGTGGACGATACGCATTTTCCCGCAGCTGACAGTGACGGGAAACTATCATCTCTGGCTGCCGCTGCGGGAGCTGACGGATGGAAATAATTTTTTTCTTCGTTCCAATCCGGAGATTACACTGACTTCTCCGAGTGCGGCAAGGCAGGTAATCACGGTGGGCGGTTATCAGGCATCAAATACCAGTATCTATGCGGATTCCGGCAGGGGTTATACGATAACCGGGGAAATCAAACCGGATTTTGTGGCACCGGCAGTGGATGTCTATGGTCCCGGGCTTCTTGGTAACTTTATCACCTTTACGGGAACAAGTGCAGCTGCTGCGATCACGGCAGGAGCCTGCGCGCAGATCATGCAGTGGGCGATCGTGGATCAGAACAATACAGTCATGTCGAATACTTCCATCAAAAATATGCTGATCCGCGGCACGGCTAAACCGGAAAACCGGACCTATCCAAACAGAGAGTGGGGATATGGGACACTCGATGTGTTTGGGGCATTTCAGAATCTGAGGCTGTGATAAAAGCAACGGAATATTTATTTAGAAATTGTTTAGAAAAAACAGCAGGGGTGTCACTGAGAATTGATGAATATTTGAGTTACTGTGGAGAAGTATCTGAGTGATTAAAAAATCAGACAGCATCACAGAATGTTTCTATACAGGATGCAGACGGCAAAGATGCAGACAGTTATGTATCGACGATCGGAAGTTCCGATGCAGTAATGCCAAGTGAAAATTATAATGATATCTTAAAAGAAATCCAGAAAACAAAAGCAGAAGCTGGTCAGTCCCAGAGTTACTCAGAAAACGCAGGACAGACATCCGGACAGACCACACAGGCATCCGGAACCGGTGCGGCTGGAAATACCGGAGGCGGTGGAGACAGCGATGATGAGACCACAATAACAAAGACAGTTGTGATCAATGGCGTTACTTATCTTGAAACAACGACTGTGGAGAACGGTGTCAAAAGCGTACAGAGAACTGCAATCAGTGGAGTTGGTGAAGAGTAGTGACTATCAAAAAAATCCGAAGGATTAACGTGAACCTTCGGATTTTTTTGCTACAATCAGGAAATACCATTGTATGAAATTTTTTGCATGATATCAACAAATGTTAAAATAGCATTGTATGAAATTCTTTATATGATATCAGCAAATGTTAAAATAAAATTGCTTGCAATTTATTACATGATATGATAAGATGTCTATTGTTCGAGCAATTCGAAAACAGAATAAGCCGGCGTGGCGGAATGGCAGACGCACCAGACTCAAAATCTGGCGGTGGCAACATCGTATGGGTTCAAGTCCCATTGCCGGCATTGAAAAAAGATTCAGTTTTTACTGGATCTTTTTTCTTATTCATGATAATAGAATGTTCACGGAGCGCGCATTCTATTATTTTTTTGTGGAAGAACGACAAAAAATATGTTATACTTAACAATATGTATTGCAGAAAAACTGATCTGATATGCAATAGATAAAGGCACAGATAAATGACGGAGGATGGCGCATATGAATGAAAATTATGTAACACTTACCATTGGAAAACAGAAAAATATTGCACTGATCGCGCATGATAATAAAAAAGCAGAGCTGATCGCATGGTGCGAAACAAATAAAGAGATCCTGAAAAATCATTTCCTTTGTGGAACAGGGACCACGGCACGTATGATTACAGACCAGACCGGACTTCCGGTTCGTGGATATAACAGCGGCCCTCTTGGTGGAGACCAGCAGATCGGTGCAAAGATCGTTGAGGGAAAAGTAGACTTTGTCATTTTCTTTTCTGATCCATTGACTGCACAGCCTCATGATCCTGATGTAAAGGCACTGCTTCGTATTGCACAGGTATATGATATCCCGATCGCAAACAATAAGGCATCGGCAGACTTTATGATCAGATCTGAATATATGAATGAAGAGTATGAGCATGAGGTGATCAACTTCAAAGAAAACATCAAAAAACGCTCAGAGACATTATAAGGGGGAACATTTTTCATGAGCAAAGTAGCAATCGTATCAGACAGCAACAGCGGAATCACGCAGAGTATGGCAAAGGAACTTGGAGTTACCGTGATGCCGATGCCTTTTTTTGTGGGAGACAAGACACTGTATGAAGATATCGATCTGTCACAGGAAGAGTTTTACCAGATGCTTTCCGAGAAGACAGCCATCCATACATCCATGCCGCTTGTAGGAAATGTGACAGATACCTGGGATGAATTGTTAAAAGAGTACGATGAGATCGTACATATCCCAATGTCGTCCGGACTTAGTGGTTCCTGTGAGACAGCCATGATGCTTTCCCAGGATTATGATGGAAAGGTGCAGGTTGTTAATAACCAGCGTATATCAGTTACTATGCGCCAGTCAGTTATGGATGCAAAGGCTCTGGCAGATAAGGGTAAGAATGCCGAGGAGATTAAGGATATACTTGAAGCTCACAAAATGGACTCAAGCATATATATAACTCTTGAAACACTTAAGTATCTTAAGAAGGGTGGAAGAATAACACCTGCGGCGGCAGCTATTGGAACTATGTTAAAGCTCAATCCTGTATTACAGATACAGGGTGAGAAGCTTGATGCATTTGCCAAGGCAAGAGGAAAGTCATCAGCCAAGAAGATTATGCTTAAGGCTATGAAGGATGACTGTGATAACAGATTTAAAGATTATGCACAACAAGGAAAGCTTCATATGGAAGTTGCATATACTGGTAATGAAGAAGAAGCCAGGGAATGGGCTGAGGCTGTAAAAGAAGCATTTCCTCAGTATGATTTCCATATGGATCCATTGTCACTCAGTGTTGCGTGCCATATAGGATATGGTTCATTGGCAATAGCAGTGTCAGCTTATGTACCGGAGGCAGAATAATGGCAGCACCTTTAAGAAGTGAGATTGATAATGAGTTCAAATGGGCAGTTAATGACATCTACTCATCAGATAATGCGTGGGAAGAAGATTACCAGAAGCTTATTAAACAGGCAGGCGAGCCTTGTGAATATCAGTTTGTTTTAACTGAGTCGGCTGATAATCTTTATAATGTATTAAAGGAATTGAATGATACTGATTATCTTGTTGAGAGATTATATGTATACGCATTTATGAGATATTATGAGGATACAGCTAATTCGGTGTATCAGGATATGTCAGGCAGGGCACAGACGGCAGCAGCTAAATGTGCTGAGAAGTACGCATTTGTTGAGCCTGCAATATTAAGTATGGATGAAAATGTTCTCTATGAATATTTAAAAGATGACAGGCTTAAGTTGTATAAGCATATGATTGACGATATGTTAAGCCAGAAAGAACATTCGCTGTCTGAGAAGGAAGAAGTTCTTCTTATTGATGAAAAATGTGTCAACCAGACTATTCCTATTATTCTATGTGCAGAAGAAGATGTTGTCGGTAATCACGGTGCAACTATAGGAAAGCCTGATGAGGAACTATTATTCTATCTTGAATCAAGAGGAATACCAGCACAAGAATGTTATAATATGCTGGCAGCAGCTAAGCTTTTAGCCGTATGCGGCAAAATCCCTGATGATGGTATCAGGAACGAGATACATGACTACATTAAAGAGGTTTATTAATGAGTGAGTTAAGTAAGACGATTGAGTCTATAAGAAAAGATTTCCCACTTATTTCGGGAAGCAATATTGCATATCTTGATAATGCAGCGACTACACAGAAGCCACAGGCTGTTCTTGATGCAGTTAATAAGTATTATCAGGAGATGAATGCCAATCCGTTCAGAGGTGTATACGAATTAAGTGAGATTGCTACAGAAAGTTATGAGAATGCAAGAAAGGCAGTAGCTCAGTTTATTGGTGCTAAAGATGCAAGCCAGATAGTATTTACAAGAAATGCTACAGAGAGTCTTAACTTAATTGCATACAGTTATGGAATGAATTTCATTAAAGAGGGTGATGAGATTGTTGTTAGTGTTATGGAACACCACAGCAATTTCCTTCCATGGAAGCAGGTTGCAGAAAAATGTGGAGCGGTATTAAAGCAGCTTACACCTGATGAGAATGGAGAGATTACAGACAAGTCTTTAGAGGTTATCACAGATAAGACTAGGCTTGTAGCAGTTACCCAGGTTTCTAATGTATTAGGAAGAGTTAATGATATAAAGCATATTGCAGAGGTTGCACATGCACATGGTGCGGTTATTGTGGCTGACGGAGCACAGAGTGTTCCTCATATGCCGGTTAATGTAACAGACCTTGATGTTGACTTCCTTGTATTTTCTGGACATAAGATGTTAGCACCTATGGGAATCGGAGCATTATATGGCAAGAAAGAGCTTCTTGACAAGATGCCACCATTCTTAAGCGGTGGTGAGATGATTGAGATTGTTCACTGGGACAGAGTTAAATATGCAGAGGTTCCACATAAGTTTGAGGCAGGAACTGTTAATACTGGCGGTGCAGTCGGACTTCATGCGGCAATTGATTATATTAACAATGTTGGATTTAACACAATCATGGCACAGGAGAGAAAGCTTACTAAGATTGCTGTTGATGCCATTAATGACATGAAGGGAGTCAACTTAATAGGTTCTTCGAAGGCAGAAGACCATGAGGGTATAGTCACATTTACAATTGACGGAGTACACCCACATGATGTTGCTTCTATACTTGATTCACAGCATATTGCAGTAAGAGCAGGACATCACTGCGCACAGCCATTAATGGATTTCCTTAAGGTTAATTCAACAACGAGAGCAAGCTTTGCTTTCTATAACACAGAAGAAGAAGTACAGCATTTTATAGAAGAACTATCTAAGATCAGGGGGCTTATGGGATATGGAGACTAAAACTTTTTATAATGAGGTTCTTACGGACCATAACATGCATCCATATCATAAGCATGATATAGACAATGCAGACTTAGAGCTTGAGGGTGTTAATCCAAGCTGTGGAGACGACATAATCTTAAAGCTTAAGTTTGATGATGCTAAGAAAACTATTGTTGATGGGGCATTTACAGGAGATGGCTGTGCAATATCGCAGGCATCAGCAGATATAATGCTTGAGCTTATCATTGGAAAGCCTATAGATGAGGCAGTACATCTTTCAGAACTTTTCCTTAAGATGATTAAGGATGAGGCAACTGAGGAAGAGATTGATGAGCTTGATGAAGCCGGAGCATTAAGAGATATCTCTCATATGCCAGCAAGAGTTAAATGTGCAGTACTTGGCTGGCACACAATGGAAGAGATGGTAGAGAACCTTAAGAATGTTTAGAATGTAACCCAATCACTTATAATATGGTGATTGGGTTTTAATGTTTGTAGATAAGAATGGAGTAAATATGGAAAAGAAATTAGTTAAGCAGCAGCTTCTTACAGGAGAACGTGCTCTTTTTGCAAGCAAAGACCTTCGTATTGAAGATTCTATATTTGATGATGGTGAGTCTCCATTAAAGGAGAGCAGTAATATAGAGCTTGTAAACAGCAGCTTTAAGTGGAAATATCCACTCTGGTACTGCAACAATGTCAATGTAAAGGACTGTTATTTCTTTGAGATGGGAAGAGCAGGAGTATGGTACACTAACGATATTAATGTTGAGGATACAATTATTGAAGCACCTAAGAATTTCAGAAGATGTAACAGACTAGGTCTTAAGAATGTGGAATTTGTCAATGCAGAGGAAACTCTCTGGAGCTGTGATAATGTTACTATGACAAATGTAGTGGCAAAGGGTAATTATTTTGCAATGAACAGCAACGATATGAAGATTGATGGTCTTAAGCTTGTTGGCAATTATCCATTTGACGGAAGTAAGAATCTTGAGATAAGAAATTCAAGACTTATGAGCAAGGATGCTTTCTGGAATGCTGAAAATATAACAGTGTATGATTCATACATTTCAGGTGAGTACCTTGGCTGGAATTCAAAGAATCTTACGTTTATTAACTGTACAATAGAGAGTCTTCAGGGATTATGCTACATTGACAATCTTGTTATGAAGAACTGCAAGCTTATTAATACAACACTTGCTTTCGAGTATTCAACAGTAGATGCTGATATCACAAGCAGGGTTGACAGCGTGTTAAATCCAACTTCCGGAACGATAACAGCAGACAGTATAGATAAGCTTATAATTGAGAAGGATAAGGTTGATCCTTCGCTTACTAAGATAGTATGCAGGAATTAATAAGTAGAATTAAGAAGGGAAATCCGAGAATGAAATATGATTTTGATACAGTAGTGAACCGCCGTAATACGGATTCTTTAAAATGGAATGTGGCAGAGAATGAGCTTTCTATGTGGGTTGCTGACATGGATTTTAAGACAGCACCTGAGATAACGGAGGCTATTAAGGCAAAGGCAGACATCGGTGTATACGGTTATACTGAGATATCAAAGGACTGGTATGATGCATACACAGGCTGGTGGGAAAGACGCCACAATTTCAGGATGGAAGACGACTGGCTTATGTTCGTAACAGGCGTTATACCTGCAATATCAAGCTCTGTAAGAAAGCTTACGACACCAGCAGAGAATGTTGTAATCATGACACCTGTATACAACATTTTCTTTAACAGTATTCTTAATAATGGCAGAAATGTGTTACAGAGCCAGCTTGCATATGAGAATGGCAGGTATGTAATAGATTTTGAAGACCTTGAAGTTAAGCTCAAGAACCCACAGACAACACTTCTTATTCTGTGCAACCCACAGAATCCGGGTGGAAATGTATGGAGAAAGGAAGAACTTGCACGTATCGGAGAGCTTGCTTACAAGTATGGAGTCGTTGTTATATCCGATGAGATTCACTGCGAGCTTACAGACCCGGGCATTGATTATGTGCCATTTGCAAGTGTTTCGGAGGTGTGTAAGAATATATCTGTAACATGCATAGCACCTACGAAAACATT
>OHDG01001212.1_pt1 | contig 12119 bp, 13 predicted proteins | sample 1566961 | NCBI WGS metagenome assembly OHDG01 (sample SAMEA3879539, study PRJEB24766) | human gut metagenome | biome: human-associated habitat; feature: feces | place: USA | collected 1985/1987
TGTAGCATACTCTGCGCCCTTGGTAAGGTCATAGTCCATCAGTTTTTGGAGCATTGTCGTCTTTCCTACCTGTCTCGGTCCCGTTACCAGGAGTACCGGATATTCCCTGGTTACCTGTCTTACTACATTCTCCAGATTTCTTTTGATATAACTCATAAAAGTCCCTCTTTCGGCTAATCTTTTTTATGATTATATTTTAGCCGGATTGCTTTAAAATATCAAGCATTTTCCGGCTAATCTATACTCTAATTATATTTTAGCCGAAACCACATTTTTATTCTTTCACATTGATTCCGTCATAAAAAAGGGAAGCCGATATCTCTGTCAGCTCCCCTTCATCTGTTGTATTTACTTTTTATTGTCGTACATCTGCGGTGCTACGTATCCTGCTCCGCTCATGCTCTTGTAATAGTCATAAGCACTTTTGGCGTTTTTCCGTCTCTGTCCAATTCCGGCACGTTCCTTCGCAAAATAGCTCTCGATCAGCTTTTTGTTCCGGGCCTCCTGAGCCTGTACAGTCACACTGAGTTCTGTCACCCTGTTGACCTTCTTCTGAAGTTCCCGGATCTGTGCTGCGTAGCGTTCTCTGTTGCCTTCCAGTTCCCTTGCCAGCTTCTCATACATGATTTCAAAGCCTTCATCCAGATGAACCACCTCATCAATAAGCCGCTGTTTTTCCTCCACAGCATCGTCGAACAGGCTCATATCCACCTCTTCCGCGGAAAAGATCTCTTCCTGACGTTTGTTATATTCCCGGATCTTCTGCAATACTTCCAGCTTCTTGTCCAGGCTCTCTGACAAAATGGTAAGCTGATTCTCCATCAGTCATTTCCTTTCTTTGCTCCCGCCTTCATGACTTCTTTCCAGTTGTCACGGATAGCGTGCAGGTGGGTATTGATCTCTTCGAGGATTTCCTTATCTTTTTTGACATTGGCTTCTACCAGACGTCTCTCAAGATAAGTGTAGATGTTGTCAAAGTCCTTGGAGACTTCGTATTTCATGTCCAGCGTGGAATGCAGATATCCAATGATATTCTGCACCTTGCGGATATTTTCATGTGCCTTGGGTACATCGGATTTCTCCACAGCCATCTCTGCAATATTGCAGAACTTGATAGCTCCGTCATAGAGCATCAATGTCAGTTCTGCCGGAGAAGCAGTCAGAACCTTGCTGTTATTATACTGTGCATAAGCACCGGGTAATGCCATATCATGATCCTCCTAACAAGCTGGTCACCGCGCTGGAATTGCTCTGCAGCTTTGCCAGTGCCGTCTCCATTTTGGAGAACTTGGAATACCACTTGTCTTCATAATCGTTCAGCTTATCTTCCAAGTCTTTGATCTTGCTTGTATAATCATCATAATCCGATTTCATCTTTTTGTCATCATAAAAATTACCGTAGGTACGATAACCTTCTACAGACTTGGAGAGATCGCTCATTTTAGTATATAAATTCTTGAACATTCCAGAGAAAAAGCTTACGACCGTATCGGGATCACTGCTGATCATACTCTTAAGCTTGTCTGCATTACCGGAGGTGCTGGAGTCATCTGCATCTCCATCAATGTGGTAGGCATTCTTCTCATTCTCCGCTGCGGTAAAGTAGCTCAAAGTCTCAATACCGAAATCGCTGAGATACATGTTCTTGCCGTTTACTTCCACACTGCCTGCCATGATTTCTTTTAAGGCAGAGCTTACGGTAGACAGATTGCTGTCTCTGCGGAGCAGGGCATCCTTAATCTTGGTCTCATACTTCTCTACTTCGGTATCGGACATGGCATCCTTCTCATCGTCGGTCAGAGGCTCATATCCTCTGGCGGAATCCGCATTATAAAGCTTGTCCATCTCGTTGATCAGGGTATTATATTCCTTCAGGAAGCTCTTGATCATATCGTAGATACCATCTACGTCATCCTGTGTGGTCAGGGTGATCTCTTCATCTGCTCCGGTCTCTTTCAGTGCTGTAATGGTCAGACCATTGATGGAAAATACATTGGAGTTGCTGGTATACTCTGTGTTGTTAAGTGTGATCACAGAATCCTGCCCTTTGATATAGTTGGCATCTGTAATACCCAGCCCCTTCAGCAGGTCATCGGCACCGGTTCCGGTTGCCGTAATAGAGAAATTACCGGCATCGCCGGAGTCCTTTGCACTGATATAGAATCTCTGCTGGGTGGTATCGAAGTTTGCATTCAGTCCGGCTTCCTTCAATTTGGACAGTACATCAGAGATCGTGGTATCTTTGGTAATATTCAGGTCTACGCTTGTATCACCGCTCTGGATTTTAAGCGTTGTATCGTCTCCGGTGGTAATGCCGGCCACGGTGCTGCCATCACTGCCCTTGATCCCCAGATCAGCTTGGTATCCGCAGTGACATTATCCTTCAAGGTCAGCTTGCCACCGGTCATATAGGCGGTCTTGGCCAGCTGTGATACCTTGAGGTTCTGTACACCGGTCATTGCGCCATCACCGGTGATGACACTGACTGCATTGCTGTCGGATACTTTGGTCACTCTCTTGCTATATGCGGATTCAAAACGCATATTATTAACAAACTTGGACTGCAGATTTTTAATCTTGGTATTCAGCTCTTTCCATGCGGTCTGCTTCCATTCCTGTTTGGTCTGTGCCTTTTTCGCATCGTCCACCTTGGTCTGCTTCGCAGACACCAGCTGCTGGATAATGCTCTCTGTGTCCATACCGGAGATCAGTCCGGATAATCTCATTGTTGATGATGCCATATTGGTATCCTCCTATCTCTTCTCGTCCACCAGGATGCCTGCCATCTCCCATACTTTGGCGATCATGTCCAAAGTCTTCTCAGGTGGAAGCTCTTTGATGACTTTCTTGGTATCCTTGTCTATGATTTTGATCGTGATGCGGTTTGTCGCCTCATGAATACCGAAAACAGCTTCTGAATGGGACATCATGTTCTTATTCAGCTTCTCTACTGCTTTCTTGATCTGCTCGTTGGTCACCTGCTGTTGCTGTTCGCTATTAGCATCGGCAGAAGTATTATTCTGATCCTTGCTCTGCGCATTTTCAACAACTGCGGTGGTCTGGTCAAGTTTATCTGCTGCTTTTACATTGGCAGGATTGTATTCTGAGGGATTCTCCTCTGTAGTTACTTTTGTCGCAGTGTTCCTGGCAGCGGCTGTATTCTGTGCCTGCACTGTCATGACACTGGAAATCGGTTCTATGGTCATAATGGTCACCTCCGTGTGATAAAAAGCGCCTTCCGTGGGCGCACGACCTTGCTTCTCTAAGGACTGTATCGGTAAATTCTCCCGAAAAATTAATAGAAGATGCAAAAATTTGCACCTCCTATGCCTAATTTCCTATTTTTCTATTTTCTAATTCCAATACAGGTTCATATTCTCTGTAACGCTTTCTTCTGACAGTTGAAATCGAGTCTTTACTTTCTCAGCCGTAGTATTATAATCCGCCCCCAATTCAATGCATGTTATGATCAATGCCTTAATACCACTCTGCCGTTCCTCCTGTCTTCCTTCTTGTCTCCCTTCGCGCTTTCCCATCCTTACATATTGCTCAAATAATTCACACATAGTGATCTCATCCTCCTCTCTGATATTCATTTCCTTTAAAATAGCAGATTCTGTTGTGGAATCCTCTTCACCGGATAATACATTGATCATTCTGATCAATGCCGCTTTGTGTACCACCTTCTGGTCGGAACGAAGATTATTGCCCTCTGCCAGATAATCCAGCACAATTCTCATATCGCTGTGAAATCTCTCCCGCACCTCTTGGGGCAGGTAACGCATTTCCCAGATATGTACCCTAATATCATCCACATATTTTCGAAGTTCTTCCGGCACTTTTCCACAACATAATTCATGGATTCCCGGTTGCTTCTCCCAGTGCTCCCTTCCCCAGTAAAGTATCATTTCTATAATGGGATACATGTCCATCACTTTGCCTTCGTACTGCTCCCGATATCCTCCGCCGGTATAACCCGCTTTACGCAACACCATTTTGACATCCGGTGCCGACTGATTGGCGATCATATATTGTGCCCTGATCCGTTCCCCTGCCATCTCGTATTTCACCACATCCTGTAACTGGTTTCGCAGCCTGTTTTCTCCGCTCGTATAAATACTTTCCGTCGGTGCCGGCAACAGATTTTCTTTGGTCACAACAAGCTTTCCATTATGCAGCAACGCATTAATAATGTCTGCAGCAACATCTGGAAATGTCTCGAAATTCTTTGTAACAAGGTCGTTTTTCTCTCTGTTTTCCCTCATTTTTTCTCCCTTAAGCACACTAAACTTACCTAAGCAGGAAAAACTGAAACCGTTCCATGCACTATTTCCCTTTCCGCCTGCTTATGTTTTGTCATTTTGTTTGAATTCTTGGCGAAAAGCCCGAAATACACACAAAAGATATTGTCAGAAATTGTCATAAAGAATTCTTTAGATGTTGTAACTATAGCATAACCCTATCGTCTTTTCAAGTTCTTTTTTCCGAAGGTGTATCAATGCGTATATTTACAGTTTTAGGAAAATGTGCCCTTATTTTTCAACAATGGATAAAAGCTCCGGATTTATGTATCCGGAGCCTCTTTCGTTTCCTATTTTTATTTATTTTTACCCCAACAGGTTCTTCAGTGCTGCCATACCTTCGGCATCCACAGCGGCCTTGTTGGCCTCCTGGATCTGGAGGTAGACTTCCTTGCGGTAGATGGGCACTTCCTTGGGTGCGGTGATGCCGATCTTGACCTGATCACCTTTGACCTCCAGAACGGTGATCTCGATATCGTTGTTGATGACGATTGCTTCGTTCTTCTTACGGGACAATGCCAGCATCTTACTCACCCGCCTTTCCGGATTTCAGGATGTCGTATACCGGATATTTTACCGGGTATTTATCTCCCTCAAGGATGATCTGGCAGGCCTTGCGTTCTTCCACGTTGATCACAAAAGGTCCCTGCAGGTTCACCGTCATCTTCGTCAGGTCAGCAGGCACCGTCACAGTAACCATGACCAGAATGTTCTCAGGAGTCAGATTGCCTACACTAGTGAGCAGTTCGTCATCCACTTCCGGATCATACTGAGGGTTGACCAGCAGCGGATCCATGACCGGCATGGCGAATCCGGGTTCTTCCAGAGACTGTAAATAGCGGATTCCTACGTTGCTGCCCTTCTCCTCATCGTGGAGCATGGTAAAATGCTTCAGTTCCGGGAATCCGATAATACCTTTGTCAAAAGTGATGATCTTGTCATCCGCAATCTCAACTTCTCCAAAAAATTTTGTATTGATCTTCATAAAATACCTACGCCTTTCCGTAACCTGTTGTTCTAGATGAAATTCAACAGTGTGGTCTGCATTACTTTACCGGTAGCCATCAGTGCCGCTTCATAGGTCATTTCCGCACTCTTCAGATCAATGGCGGTCTCGGTAACATCGATATCCTCGTTTTCACTCTTTAAGGTCTCAAAGGTGGTCTTCTGGCTCTTCATGCGGTTATCGATCAGTTCCAGTTTGCTGCTTCTGGTACCGCAGTTGGTAACGCACAGGTTGGCATCATCCAGATATCCCTGGAACGTAGTAATGCCGCTTTCGAACATCTTCTGGCATTTGTCCTTGGCCAGAGTCAGTGCTTTTTCTACTGCTTCCATCTGCTTCGTCAGGGTCTCTGCATCCGTACCGGTAGCAGTCTCCTGCAGTCCCTCGATCTTGGTCTTCACATTCTCCAGATCCACTACATCCTGCATGGCCTGTACCAGATCGTCCACCGTACGTCCGATACCGTGCTGGAAGCACTCATCTGCAGTGGAATTCACCTGAATGGTCTGGTTGAAGCCTACATCATATTCGATGACCTGTTTTGCCGCATCACCCTTGAGGTATTCCTGATTATATTTCGTTACTTTCTGATCCGCATCCGTACTGGTACATGCAAAATAATGCTCAGGTCTCAGATCACCTTTGACCCAATGATCCTTCTGGTAGGTCACACGGATCTCGCCTTCGTTCTTGCCAGAAGTGGACGGATCGTCCTTGCAGGACATCAGCTTTTCATAACGGTTCTTACCAAGCAGGACCTCACCGGTATCCGGTACATAGATCAGTGCATCATCATCCTTTGCTGCCATAGAATAAGGATCCGCGGTAGAGGAGACCGTCTGGAACATCTTGGAATCCCATGTCGTCATATCCTTTTTATAGGCACCGTTTGCATCTTTCTCCCAGAAAGAAATCGAAGGTTTCGCATCCACATCTCTGCAGTCATCATAAGCCAGCCGGATACGATACACATCTATGGAGCTGACTGAATTTTCCGTAATATCCTTGTAGTCCTGATTCTGATCATTATAGTTATTCGCCGTAATATCCAGCAGTTTTCCGGTATTCACCTTTGTCAGCTGTGTGATGGAGCTGTTGTCCAGCTGCTCGGTAATCTCATATTTCGTATTGTACTCTTTATCAAAACTCAGAGAAGTATCGGTACGATATCCGGTAAACACATAACGGCCCGCATAGTCTGCATCGCCGGTGCTGTACACTTCATCTCCCAGTGCCTTCAGCTGCTCCAGAATGATCTGGCGGTCCGCGGATTTCAGATCTCCGTTAGATGCCTTGGTGCACTGTTTGATCATATTCGTGATGATCTCTGTCAGGTTCTTCAGTGCATCCTCGGTTACGTCCAGCCAGCTCTCCGCATCCGGAATGTTCTTGCTGTAATACTGCGTCACCTCGGTCACATTGCTGCGTAAACGCAGGGCACGGATGGATACCACAGGATCATCGGAAGGACGGCTGACCTTCTTCTGGGTAGACATCTGGGTGCTCAGCTTATCCTGATATACTTTGTTCGTATTGATATTGGACAGATTATTACGCTGCATGATCTTGTTCGTAATTCTCATTTTCTCCGTAACTATTCAGGATTCTAAAAATCAGAATAACTGGTACGTTATGCTTGCATATAAGTAACAGTTTTCTGATTCGAATGGTGACTCGAATAGAGTCACCACACACGTGAGCAAAATTAGCTGCGTAGCAGCGAGAAAGCACGGATACGTGCGTTTTTGCGAACATATGTGGGAATCCGAATAGCTGCCTCCTTTCTAGTTTAGACTCCGGTCTCCAGAATCAGTCTGTCATAAATCTCCGTCAGTGTCTGGATCATCTTGGATGCCAGATTATATCCATTCTGGTATTTTACCAGATTCACAGCTTCTTCATCCTCATCCACACCGGAGATGGAGATTCTCTGGTTGTCGATGGTATTGGAAATGTCTTTAAAGCTTGCATAGAAGGTATTGGCTCTGGAAGCATTCAATGCCACATCCGATAAGATACACTGTAAAAATTCGGAAGCATTACATCCGCGGAAGCTCATCTTGCTCTTATCCGTAGCCAGATTCTTCAGATCGTTCAACAGGTCATTCTGTTCCACGCCGTCAGATGCATTTTTTCGGTTTGCCATCAGGCTGGGATCCTGCTCCATGGCATCCAGAATATCGAAATTCTTCGCTGTCAGACGATAGTAGCTGTCATCGTTGACTTTTACCGTAACTTTACTGTTTTTCTTCTCCTGCTTGTCATATCTCTTGGCTGCATCATCCAACAGGAACTGCTCACTGCTGGTTGCCTTATTGCCGGTAAACATCTTCACACCGGGATCTCCGCTTCCGCTGTAGCCGGAAGTCAGAATATCGTTGAATTTCTGGGAAAATGTACGAATCCACTCATTCATCTGATTCATATAATAAGGAATTCCCTGATAGGACAGGTCGGTACCGATCTCTGCCTTTTTCCCTACACGGTCATTGGTAATTCCCCGGGGATTCTTCTCACTGTCCGATAAAGTAAATGTATAGGAGTAAGTGGCGTTGCCGTTCGCATCATATTCGCAGGTATATTCCCAGGAATCATAGTAGAATTCCTGATTGCCCAGATCCAGGATGCCTCCCTGATCCGACAGATTACATTTATTCAGATCCTGCAGATAAGCCTTGGTTACTTTTACGGTTACGGTATCATGGGTCTTGCCGTCTGCCGTGGTCGTCGTGCCGGTGGCGGTCACCTGTCCGGTGAAGTTCTCGCCGTTGTTACCGTCACGCATCTGGATCAGTCCTGCCAGATCACCGCCCATGGATGCATTGTACAGGTTGAACTTCTGCCCGTCCGCCCAGTAGACTTCATAGAGGCCGTCGATATCTGTCTGATTGACCTTCTCGTAGGAAGTTCTCGCCACACATTCCAGACCGTTATAATCACTGCCGTCCACCAGCATCTGTCCGCCTGCGATCTTGACCATGTATCTGTTGGCTCCAGTCTCACGGTTCTCGTTGTTGGCATCGATGATCGGAGTCTCCTTGACTTCCACATCCACGATCTTGGATAATTCATCGATCAGCAGGGTTCTGCGGTCACGCAGCTCATTGGCCTTTGTTCCAGCCAGTTCAATGGTGTTGATCTGTTTATTCAGGGAGGCGATCTCACCGGCAAGGGAATTGATCTGATCCACCTTCAGTTTGATCTCTTGGTTGATATCCTTCTGTACTTTTTCCAGATTGCCCGCCATACCGTTGAAATACTCTGTCAAAGCTCCGGCATAGCCTACGAACTGGGATTTGGCTGTGGCACTGTTGGGATCTTTTAAAAGAGCCTGCATACCGGTGATCATCAGCTGATCGAAGATAGTCTTGAATCCGGTACTCTTGCCGTCATCGTCAAAATAGGTCTCCAGCTGCTGCATGTAGTACTGCTTCATATCGTACTCACCCAGCTGTGCGTTGTTGTCCCAGAATCTTCCGTCATAGAATTCATCCCGGATACGCTCAATGGCCAGTGTCTCTACACCGGCACCGGCACAGCCGTAGGTCTGGAATACACGCAGGGCATTGGATGCCTGCTGTGTTACCTGCTGTCTGCTGTAGCCTTCCGTCTGAACGTTGGCGATATTATTGGAAGTGGTATTCATGGCAGCATTGCTGGCCAGAAGTCCTGTATATGCAATATTTAATCCAAAAAATTGTGAGGGCATCTCTTACCTCCTTGGTTCTTACGCATTAAACACCCAGCGTGGAAAGAATGTGTTCCAGCATCTCGCTGATCACGTTGATATAACGGCTGGATGCGTTGTATGCGTTCTGGAACTTGATCATATTGGACAGTTCCTCGTCCGTGGATACACCGATAACCTGTTCTCTGGCGCTCTGTGTAGCTTCCACGGTGCTGACCTGATTCTCATAAATACTCCGGAATACATAGCCGGAATTGGATACCTGCGATACCAGGTCGGTATAATAATCTACAAAAGTAGTCTTTTTCTGTACATTAGGATTCAGCGTGTAGGCTTCCTCGGTAAATGCCGCTTTCAAAGCATCTGCGGTCTCCTTATCCTCGGAACCGTCTGCCAAACGGAATCCAAGCTTGGAAGGCTCCTTCGTCAGCGCCGGATTTACCTGAAGATTGCCGATGGTATACAGGCTCTCAGGGCTGTCCGGATCTTCTTTCTTCATGACCCAGTAGTCCTTAAGTGATCCGTCCGCTTCCTTCACACTTACTTTCTCATACCCATCCGTTGTAACCTTGGTGAACAGCTGGATGGGGCTGCCATCCTCCATGCGCATGTAACCGTCCGGGTCTACCGTGCAGTAACGGGCATTTTCTAATTTAGTGCCGTCTGCCAACTCCAGATCTCCGGTCTGTACTCCTGCAGCCTTCGCCAGAATATCGTTCACCTTCGTCACCACATTGTGGATCATCTGGTCGAACTCACCCTGAATATTCATGACAACGGACTGGGAGACACTGTCGTATTTTCCTTCCGCCAGATCTGTATAATTGGCTCTGTGATCACCTCTGGCCAGAAGCATTGCCTTCAGGCCGCCGATATCTGTGTTCAGATCGGAAGAAATCTCCACGGAGAGATCAAATACCTCTGCGCCGTCAATATTATAATCTCTGGTGCCGTCAGCTCTGACGGTGTAGGTGGCATCCTGCGGCCAGAACGGAGTGTAGAAGCCGGTGGCTTCATCCGTCTTCAGAGCGATCTCATAACAGGTTCCGTCCTTTACGAAATCCACGCCCTCGATCTGTACGGATACACTGCCGTATCGATCTTCGGAAAAGGTCATGTTGGTCAGCTCTGACAGTTCATCCAGAATCTGATTTCTCGCGTCTCTCAGGTCGTTGGCATGTTCAATGCCGCCACTCTCAATGGCACGGATCTGATCGTTCAGCGTTAATAACTGGCTGCCGTATTTATTGATCTTATCTACATTCTGCTTAATCTGTGTGTTCAGGTTGTTCTGGTAGGAGCTCAATCCGCTGTATACTGCTCCGGCTCTCTGTACGAATTCCGCCGCTCTCTGCACCAGCATGCCCTGTGTTACAGAACTGCTGGGATCCTTGGAAAGCTCCTGAATAGCGGTCCAGAAGTCTGTCATGGTGGTCTGGAATGCCTCGCCGTTCAATTCTCCCAGCTGGCTCTCTACCTCTTCCATGACTTCTGTGGACACTTCATAGAACATACTACGTCCGGATTCCTTGCGGTATGTCTTGTCCAGGAAATAATCTCTGACCTGTTTTACGCGGGAATATGTGACACCCAGACCTGTCTGTTTGTTGGAAATAGACTTAGGGTCTGTCGATAATGTGACATAAGCTCTGTTAGACTGCTGTACCTGTTGTCTGGTATAGCCGGTGGTGTCCACATTAGAAAGATTATGCGCTGTGGTATTCAGCGCATTCTGACTTGTCTGTAATCCGGACGAACCTATATATAAACTACCCATTAATGGCATAAACTTTCACCTCTGTATCAGGGGATCCTCAGATCCCCGGGATCCGGTCTTACTGCTTGGCATCGAATCCATGGTCAATGACCCCCATGGTATTGCCTGCATTGTAAGCTCCCCGGTTGTAATTCGCTGTCTCGGGTGCAGCCTTGGATGCCTGGAGGAGATTCATCTCGAATTCCACCATCTCCAGCGCGCTGTTTAACAGTTCACTGTTCTGCTCGTTCACGCGCTTCAGTCCCCGGACCGCTGCCTGTAATCTGTCGTGGGAATCCGCCAGTGCCTGCTGTTCCGCAGGCCGTGCAGATAACATAGTGATCAGATTCGGCAATTTCAAGTCGTTAACATCCCTGTTCAATACATCGGCTATGTCCGCAGTCACTCCCGCTCTCTGCTTGTCCAGATTGTGGATCCTGCTGACCAGCTCCTGCTCCTCGTCCGTGATCTTTTGTAACTCTGCAAGATCACCTCCTGCAATAATCGGTGTCTTGCGTTGTGATAGCTGAAGCAGAGCTTCGTACTCCGTACTCTCTCTGTCCAGTACATCTATCAGGTTTTCCATTAAACTAGCCAAGGAACTACCTCATTTCTTCCTGCTTTTGAAGCAGCTTCTCCGCAAAGCTTGCATTATCCACTCCATAAGTACCGTTCTGGATTCTTGCTTTAATGGGAGCCGTTAACTCTTCCCTGATGTCAGGTGCTGCTGCCACTGCTGCCTTAGCGGTCTGGAAATCCTTGCCCTGGCTGCTGATCTGCAGTCTGTCCGTGTGTGACGCTGTCTGAGTCTTCTGAGTCCTGCTGACCTTCTGTGACTGATACAGCTGCTGTACCTGTGTATACGCTTCAATACGCATATCGACTCCTCCTTCCCGAATGTCTTTTGATGTTTCACAATATGTATCGGACGGATTTGCAATTACTTTAGCCCTCATGGAAAAAAAGTAACGATCCGGACCGCCTGCAGAGGAACATCCGAATCGTCACAAAATCTGTCAATATGCATTTTCGTTGCGGATCTCATCGTCTACCCGCCGTACCCGGTAGGTCTTGTCTCCCACCGTCACGGCGGTCACCGTATCGTCGTGGGCATACAATCCTTCTTCCACATAAGAAAATTTTTCCGGTGTCCTGCCATCTTCCAGGATCTGGATCAAAGCCTCCACCCTGGGGCCATGCAGTGGATTGCATTCTCCGATGCAGGTGATCTCATCCTTCAGCACGCAGTCCATGGATTCTGTACTGACACCATCAAAAGACAATATCATAATATCTCCTGCCGCCAGATTGCTGCCGACCCTTTTTCCCGCCGCCCGGATCGCTTCCATGGCGCCAAAGGCCTCATTG
>OHDG01001219.1_pt1 | contig 12077 bp, 11 predicted proteins | sample 1566961 | NCBI WGS metagenome assembly OHDG01 (sample SAMEA3879539, study PRJEB24766) | human gut metagenome | biome: human-associated habitat; feature: feces | place: USA | collected 1985/1987
GCTTGACCGTCTGGCACGCACCGACGCACTGAATGCGGGCGACACCATCGCCCTCGTTGGATTTGGCGCCGGCCTGGATATAGGTGGCTATCTGCTTCGTTGGAAGTAGTTGCACATAGGAAAAAACGCCCCTAGGGCACAAACAAAGGAGAACTACCATGGCAGATCAGAAGACCTTCGAGCGCGTTTGCGACGTTATCCGCGAGACCGCCGGTCTTGACGATGTCGAGATGAAGCCCGAGTCCACGCTCGAGGAGATTGGTCTCGACAGCCTGGGCACCGTCGAGATCCTCGTCGCCGTCGAGGACGAGTTTGGCATCCAGCTCGATACCGAGGAGAACCCCAAGACGGTCGGCGAGTTCGCCGATACGGTCGAGGCGGCATTGGAGAAGTAGAGATGCTCAAGACTCCTCTCTGCGATCTGCTCGGCATCGAAAAGCCCGTGTTCCAGGGCGGTATGGCCTGGGTGGCAGAACATAAGCTGGCGGCAGCGGTATCAAATGCCGGAGGCTTAGGTATCATCGGTGCCGCTTCCGCTCCGCCTGAGGTTGTCCGGGAGGAAATCCGTAAATGCAAAGAACTGACTGACAAACCCTTCGGCGTGAATATCATGCTGCTCAATCCCAATGCGGAGGATGTAGCGAAGATTGTCGTGGAAGAAGGAGTAAAAGCGGTAACGACTGGTGCTGGAAACCCGGGAAAATTCATGGAACTGTGGAAGAATGCCGGAGTGAAAGTCATTCCGGTGGTAGCCAGTGTGGCTATGGCGAAGATGATGGAGCGTGCCGGAGCGGACGCTGTGGTGGCGGAAGGCATGGAAAGCGGTGGACATATCGGTTCCACCACGACCATGGCACTGGTTCCGCAGGTAGTGGATGCGGTATCTATCCCGGTGATCGCAGCTGGAGGTATCGCCGATGGCAGAGGAATGGCGGCGGCTTTTATGCTGGGAGCGGAAGGTATCCAGATGGGCACCCGGTTCGTCGCATCAAAGGAATCCATCGTCCATGAAAATTATAAGAATCAGATCATCAAGGCAAAGGATATTGATTCTGTAGTGACGGGAATGTCTACCGGACATCCGGTGCGTTCTTTACGTAATCAGATGACCAGGGAGTATCTAAAGCTGGAAAAAGAGAATGCCGATTTCATGGAACTGGAAAAGCTGACACTGGGATCTCTCAGGAAGGCAGTGCAGGACGGAGATATCGTAAACGGAACACTGATGGCGGGACAGATTGCAGGCTTGATCCGCAGAGAACAGACCTGCCGTGAGATTATTGAAGAAACAGTACAGCAGGCGCAGGAGTGCATAGCGGCACAAGGACAGCATAAATAAAATATAGCGACAGGTAACCGCTGACAACAGATTTCGAACAGCGACAGGCGGCGTAGTTATATGGAAAACGGCGCATTATAAAAAATGTGCTGTAACCGAGGAGAACAATAGCATCACATAGTAATTAGGAGAAGACAAAATGAGCAGGATCGCATATTTATTCCCAGGACAGGGCTCCCAGTACATAGGAATGGGCAAGGAGTTCTATGATACTTACCCGGAAGCACAGGCGGTATGGAAGCTGGCAGACAAGGTGCTCCAGAATCTGTATTGGCAGGATAAGCGGGAAGTACAGGCGGAAAGCGGACATCCGTACTCCATGGAACAGCTGACCTTTGAAGAAAATCCTTATATCAACATTACGGAATACACACAGATCGCCATGCTGACCATGGAAGTGGCAATTCTGAAAGTATTGGAGGCAAAAGGACTGAAAGCGGAGATGGCAGCAGGCTTAAGCCTGGGAGAATATGGGGCGCTGGCTGCCGCTGGTGTGATGGAGCTGCCGGATCTGTTCCGGATCATCCGGATGCGTGGTATCTATATGCAGGAGGCCTATCCGGAAGGCGGAGCCATGGCAGCAATATTAGGACTGGACGGAGATACCGTGGCAAAAATCTGCGGACAGACAGCAAAAGAAACCGGCAAAGTCGTCTCGGTGGCAAATTATAACTGCCCGGGGCAGATCGTGATCACCGGAGAGGCAGATGCAGTAGCAGCAACATCGGAAGCGCTGAAAGAAGCAGGTGCAAAACGCTGTGTACCCTTAAAGGTCAGCGGACCATTCCATTCAGCTTTGCTGAAAACTGCGGGAGAACAGCTGGCAGAAGAATTGAAAAGCGTCAAGCTGTCAACCCCCTGGATTCCTTACGTGTCTAACGTAACAGCGGATTATGTGACAGATGCGTCACAGGTTGCGGAACTGCTGAAACAACAGGTATCCAGTCCCGTTCAGTTCACCCAGAGCGTAGAGCGGATGATCGCAGATGGCGTGGATACTTTCATAGAGATCGGTCCGGGGAAGACACTCAGCAGCTTCGTACGGAAAATTGACAGAAATGTCAAAGTATGCAATATCGAGAAACCGGAGGATCTGGACCGGGTGATGGAGGAACTGGCATGTTAACAGGAAAAAGTCTGACAGGACAAGTTGCTATTGTCACAGGGGCATCACGGGGCATCGGAAAAGCAGTGGCACAGGCACTGGCAGCAGAAGGAGCCACGGTGATCATTAATTATAACGGCTCTGCAGAAGCAGCGGAAGCGGTGGCGGCGGACATCCGAAGCCAAGGCGGCATGGCGGAGGCTGTGAAATGCAATGTTGCAGATTTTGCAGAGAGTGAAGCCTTTGTAAAGGCAGTAACAGAGAAATACGGCAGAGTTGACATCCTTGTCAATAACGCCGGGATCACACGGGACAATCTGATCGTGCGGATGACGGAAGAAGAATTCAATGCAGTCCTGGATACGAACCTGAAAGGCGCATTTCACATGATCCGGCATCTGACGAAGACCTTTATGAAGCAGAGATATGGGAAAATCATCAATATCTCTTCTGTCAGTGGCATCGTCGGGAATGCAGGGCAGGCTAATTATTCCGCCTCCAAGGCGGGACTGATCGGTCTGACGAAAAGTGTAGCGAGAGAACTGGCATCCCGGAATGTCTGTGTGAATGCCGTGGCACCTGGATTTATCCGGACAGATATGACAGATAAGCTTCCGGAGGCGGTACAGGATAATGCGGTTGGACAGATCCCGCTTAAGAAAATGGGAAGACCGGAGGATGTCGCACAGGCGGTTCTGTTCCTGGCAGGAGATGCCTCGGACTATATTACCGGCCAGGTGCTGTGCGTGGACGGCGGTATGGCAATGTAAAAAATACCTCCGGCAACAGTAAAGCAGAATAGAAAATATGTCCGCTAACAGTACAGCAGGATAGAAAATAAGTCAGGACGCGAGGGAGTATATCACGTATGGGTAAAAATAGAAGAGTTGTAGTAACAGGCATGGGAGCTATCACTCCGATTGGAAACAGCGTAGAGGAATTCTGGAATGGTATCAAAGAGGGCAAGACCGGATTCGGTCCTATCACTTATTTTGATACTGCGGATTACCGTTGTAAGTTGGCGGCGGAAGTGAAGGATTTTGATCCCGCACAATATATGGACAAAAAATCCGCCCGCAGAATGGAGCAGTTCTGCCAGTTTGCTGTGGCGGCTGCCGGACAGGCCATCTCGGATGCGGGTCTCGACATGGAACAGGAAGATCCTTATATGGTGGGCTGCAGTGTAGGAAGCGGCATCGGAAGCTTACAGGCCATGGAGCGGGAATATGACCGCCTGAAGGAAAAAGGCCCCGGCAGGGTAGGCCCCATGCTGGTGCCTCTGATGATCTCTAATATGGCAGCAGGCAATGTCAGCATTGCCTATGGGCTGAAGGGCAAGAGCCTGAATGTGGTTACTGCCTGCGCAACCGGTACACATTCCATCGGAGAAGCATACCGTACGATCCAGTACGGTGATGCGGATGTAATGATAGCGGGAGGAACGGAAAGCTCCATTACCCCCATCGGAATTGCCGGATTTTCAGCACTGACAGCGCTGTCATTTAGTGAGGATCCGGAACGGGCATCCATTCCTTTTGACAAGGAGAGAAACGGCTTCGTCATGGGAGAGGGTTCCGCTATCGTGGTACTGGAAGAGCTGGAGCATGCAAAGAGGCGCGGGGCGAAGATCTATGCGGAACTGACCGGCTACGGCTGTTCTTCGGATGCTTATCATATTACATCCCCTGCGGAGGATGGCAGCGGAGCAGCCACCGCCATGCTGAATGCCTTAAAAGACGGCGGGGTGGCACCGGAGGAGCTTACTTATATTAATGCCCACGGAACCAGCACCCATCATAATGACCTGTTCGAGACCAGAGCGATCAAGCTGGCATTTGGAGAACATGCATATGACCTGAAGATCAATTCCACCAAATCCATGGTGGGACATCTCCTGGGAGCGGCAGGAGCAGTGGAGTTTGTCACCTGCGTAAAAGAAATTCAGAAAGGCTATATCCACCGCACCGTGGGACTGCGTGAGACGGAGGAGGAACTTGATCTGAATTACTGCCGGGACAGCTACAAAGAAGAGGTGCCTTATGCATTGACCAATTCGTTGGGCTTCGGTGGACATAATGCGAGTCTGCTGTTGAAGAAGTACATAGAATAACCGCAGCAGATGTTCAAGACACAGGATAGAAGGCAGAGCATCAACGAGGACGATTGCAGAATGCGAGGAAGTAGTTGATACGACAGCATTCGCGGAACGGAGGAACAATGTCAGTTTATAACACCCAGGAAATCATGGAGATTCTGCCCCACAGACATCCCTTTCTGCTGATCGATACTATCGAGGAGCTGGAGCCCGGTGTTCGGGCAGTGGGACGAAAAAATGTGACCTTTAACGAACCGTATTTTGCCGGGCATTTTCCGGGGAATCCGGTGATGCCGGGCGTGTTGATCATGGAAGCACTGGCACAGACAGGGGCGGTAGCAATTCTGTCTCTGCCGGAGCATCGTGGCAAGACTGCTTATTTTGCCGGGATCGATAAGGCAAAATTCAAGCAGATGGTGCGCCCCGGAGACACCTTGGAGCTGGAGACCACCATTATCCGCAGTAAGGGACCGGTGGGTGTCGGGGAAGCGATCGCCACGGTAAACGGAAAACTGGCGGCGAAGGCAGAGCTTACCTTTGCGTTAAAATAAGAATAGTCTGCGGAAGTGATTTTTTATGAGCGGGACAGAGAGATAAAAGTGACGCAGAATAAGAGGTGCAGGTATGGGAAGTGTAGATACAGAAACAGAGATCAAATGCCCGAAATGTAAGAAAATGATAAACAGAGACCGGGCAGCGAAAAATAAATATGTCTGCTATGAGTGTGGTTATTATTTCCGGGTGAAGACCCACAACCGGATCCGCATGGTGGCAGACCGGAAAAGCTTTCAGCCCTGGTTCGAGGAGATAGAAGAGAGCAATCCACTGAAATATGAGGGCTATGAAGAAAAGCTGTCGGAGGCCAGGGAAAAATCCGGCGTAAAAGAAGCTGTGACCGTAGGTGAATGCGAGATCTACGGGGAAAAGGCTGTGATCGGCATCTGCGAATCCAAATTTATGATGGGCAGTATGGGTCATGTGGTCGGCGAGAAAGTCACCCAGGCAATTGAAAAGGCGACAGAATTGCGGCTGCCTGTATTTTTGTTCTGCTGTTCCGGCGGTGCGAGAATGCAGGAGGGAATCGTGTCACTGATGCAGATGGCAAAAACCTCCGCAGCGATCAAACGGCATGGAGAAGCAGGACTTCTCTATGCGACTATTTTGACAGATCCCACTACAGGTGGTGTAACGGCCAGTTTTGCCATGCTGGGAGATGTGATCATGGCGGAACCGGGAGCCTTGATCGGCTTCGCAGGACCGAGAGTTATTAAGCAGACTCTGGGACAGCGCCTCCCTGATGGCTTCCAGACAGCGGAATTTTTGCAGGAGCATGGTTTTGTGGACGGTATCGTCCGCCGGGAGAATCTGAAGAAGACCTTATATTTCCTGATCACGACGCATCGGTGCAGTGAGGGGAATTATGCGGATTTTAAGAAAAATTTTGACTTCCATTTTGAACCTACGGAGATCGTGAAGGAACGGTCAATACTGACACTCCCCAGAACGGCATGGGAAAAGGTCAAGACCGTCCGGAGAGTGGACAGACCGGCAGCGACCGACTATATTCCCTACATTTTCGATTATGTAGTGGAGGCTCACGGAGACCGTTATTATGGGGATGATAAAGCACTGGTAGGTGCAGTGGCATTCCTGGACGGGCAGCCGGTGACAGTGCTGGCAGATGTGAAGGGCAAGGATTTTGCGGAGTGTGCCAGACGCAATTACGGTATGCCCATGCCGGAGGGGTATCGTAAGGCACTGCGTCTGATGAAGCAGGCGGAGAAATTCAACCGACCCATTATCAGCTTTGTAAATACGCCGGGAGCTTTCTGCGGCGTGGAGGCGGAGGAGAGAGGCCAGGGCGAGGCCATTGCCCGGAATCTGCTGGAGATGTCAGCCTTAAAAGTACCGGTATTGTGCATCCTTATCGGAGAAGGAGGCAGCGGCGGGGCACTGGCTACAGCGGTAGGCAATGAGGTATGGATGATGGAAAATGCCACATACTCGATCCTGTCTCCCGAAGGCTTTGCTTCTATATTATGGAAGGATGCTGACCGTGCCAGAGAAGCCAGTGAGGTCATGAATATTACATCCGAGGATCTGAAACGCCTCGGTGTGATCGAGCGGATCGTACCGGAATACGGCGGGGCAGACCAAAGTACCGTGGAAGCCATCGGCGGGTATCTCAAGGAACATATCAAGGAATTTCTGCAAAAATATACCGGCATGACCGGTGAACAAATCGCAGAGGAACGTTATGAAAGGTTCCGCAAGTATTAAAGCGGTAACGAGAGGTGATGTGGGATGAAGCACGGAAAAATGATCCTGGGGGAATTACATGCAGATATTCCCGTGATCCAGGGAGGCATGGGTGTGGGAATCAGTCTGTCCGGGCTGGCCGGAGCAGTGGCAGCTGCCGGTGGGATCGGCATCATTTCTACTGCCCAGATCGGTTTCCGGGAGCCGGATTTTGACAGAGATCCCATCGCCTGTAATCTGCGCACTATCGGAAAAGAAATAGAAAAAGCAAGGCAGATCGCAAAAGGCGGTATCGTCGGTGTCAATATCATGGTGGCAACGCAACACTACGAGGATTATGTCAGGGCAGCAGTGCAGGCTGGTACAGACTGCATTATCTCCGGTGCGGGCTTGCCGCTGGATCTGCCCGGAGTTGTGGCAGAGACGGAAAACGGAATGCCCGGGCGCAGCCACCGGACGATGTTAGCGCCGATCGTGTCGAGCCCCCGTGCCCTGTCGGTCGTCACGAAATACTGGATGAAAAAATACGACAGAAAGCCGGACTTTATCGTGGCAGAGGGACCGTTGGCAGGAGGTCATCTGGGATTTAAACGGGAAGAACTGGATGCTTACACACCGGAGAACTATGAGAGAGAACTTACGGCAATGATCCGGCAGGCAGCAGAACTGGGAATTCCACTGATTGCAGCAGGAGGTATTTATGACCGGAGAGATCTGGAGCACTGCCTGTCCCTCGGGGCTGCGGGGGTACAGCTGGGAACCCGGTTCGTGACCACAGAGGAATGTGATGCGGCGGAGGCGTACAAGCAGGAGTATCTCCGGGCGCAGAAAGAAGATATTGTTATTGTGAAAAGCCCGGTGGGAATGCCCGGCAGAGCTATACAGAATGCTTTTCTGGAAAAGGTGGCGGCCGGGGAACGGTTTATGACCGGATGCAGACATTGCATTAAGACCTGCGATCCGAAGACAGCACCGTATTGCATCACCCGAGCGTTGATCAATGCGGCAACGGGAGATGTGGATAACGGACTGTTGTTCTGTGGCAGCAATGCCTGGCGGGCGCAGAAAATAGAAAGAACAGTGGATATCATGGAGGAAATGGCGTGAGGACCATAAGAATCACCGGAACCGGAAGTGCGCTTCCGGGGAGGATCGTTACAAATAAAGAATTGGAGCAGCTAGTGGAGACATCGGATGAATGGATCCGGGAGAGAACCGGTATCGGTGAGCGTCATGTGTCTGTGGGCGAAACGGTTGTGACACTTGCGTCAGAAGCAGCCCGTAAAGCGTTGGAACAGGCAGGAAAAAGAGCGGAAGAGATTGATCTGATCCTGGTGGCAACCTGTTCTCCGGAACAGTATCTGCCCTGCTGTGCCTGCCAGGTACAGGCAGCTGTCGGCGCGGTGAATGCTTTGGCTTTTGATGTGAATGCGGCCTGTTCCGGATTTTTATTTGCCCTGAATACTGCGGATGCTTATCTGCGGACGGGACTTGCGGAAAATGCGCTGGTCATCGGCAGCGAGGTTTTGTCAAAGCTGGTGGACTGGACGGACCGGGGCAGCTGCATCCTGTTCGGAGACGGTGCCGGAGCGGTAGTTGTAGAGAGATGCAGGACGGAGTCCCGGGCGGTGGAATACAGTAACGCTTTGCCGGAGACAGGGAAAGGGATGCAGGAGACGGCGGAGGAGAAACGGATACCGCCAGCAGGCATTCTGGGCCGGGCACTGCACTCCGACGGCACCGGCGGTGGAGTCCTGCAATGTGGAGCGAGAGAATTGACAACCCCGTATGCAAGGGCTTCGGCGGCAAAAACGGACCAAAACCAGACGACGGACAGCAGAGAACCTTATATTCAGATGGACGGACAGGAAGTGTACCGGTTCGCCACCAGACGGGTGCCGCAGTGCATCGAGGAAGCACTGTCAGATGCCGGACTTGCTGTGCCGGATATTGATATGTTCGTATTGCATCAGGCCAACGCACGTATTATTGATGCAGTGGCGAAACGCCTTCATGCGGATCGTGAAAAATTTCCTACAAATCTGGAGAGGGTAGGCAATCTGTCCTCTGCCTCCATTCCGGTGCTGCTGGATGAACTGCACAGGCAGGGAAAGCTGCACCGCGGCGATCGTATCGTTCTGGCGGGATTCGGAGCCGGGCTTACGATTGGGGCTTGCGTGATGACCTGGTAGACGGTATACTGAAAATGATCCGGAGCGCAGGAAGACTGCGGATATGCGTCAGAGAAGGCGGCTTCGGAGGATTGCGGACATACGAAAGAAAAATTCCAGATATCGTAGAGGTAACTATGGGAAAAAGCAACAACCGGATGCTGAACGAATTGCTGGTGAATCTGTTCCATAACGTGATGGACGCAGAGGCAAAGGCGGTCATAACAGACGAATTCAAGGATATTACAAATAATGACATACACATTCTGGAGGCTATCGGTATCGAGGAACCCAAGAGCATGTCCAGGATTGCCGGGGAACTGCATGTCACCGTGGGAACCCTGACCACGAATATGAACAGTCTGGAGAGAAAAGGATATCTCACCCGCAACCGCAGCACCAGAGATAAACGTGTAGTGCTGGTGACCCTGACAGAGAAGGGGAGGAAAGCTTTTTTCCATCACCGAGATTTCCACAGGAAAATGATCCATACGATCATTCGGGATCTGGACGAGGAAGAAATGAAGACATTGATCAAATGTCTGGGAAAACTGGATATATTTTTCAGAGAAGGCAACGAGGAGTGACCGGAGGGATCTGGTGGCTCCTTTTTTGTGTTTACGATGAGCCAGCCTGCTCGATTTTGCGGTGGGACGCACTTGTTTAACAAAATTTTATAAAAATATGAGACGAATCGTATGGAAAATATTGACGGTGCCTTTGCTTTTTTGGTATAATAAATGATACGGATAGTATAAAAACAAAATTGGATTTTACATCTGCAAAGGGTTGGGAAATATGTGAAATTTTGCAGGATATAGAAAGGCATGAGGGTTATGAAGAAAAGTACAAAAGCATGGAGCATGAAGATGAGACTGGCCTTGCTGGTACTGGCGGCACTGGCGTGGATCGCTGTGCCGGTGAGTGCGAGAGCGGAAGGAGAAACAGTAGATACCTGGGATGGTACAGCGATTGCAGATGGGTTTGCCGAGGGAGATGGGACACAGGATAATCCATTTCAAATCGAGACAGCGGCACAGCTTGCGTATTTTGCAAAAACTGTGAATGAAGGAGAGGCTTATTTGTATAAATACATTGTGTTGACTGCGGATATTGATTTGGCTAATAAGGAATGGACACCAATAGGAAACCATAGTAATCCTTTTAAAGGGAATTTTAACGGCAATAACCATACTGTGACGGGAATGCAGATAAGTGGTGAATTAGATCGTGTCGGCTTGTTTGGAGAATGCATAAAATTTAATGTTGATAGTGCCATAAAAAATATTACGGTTAAAGATTCTGTTATTTGTGGAATAAACTTTGTTGGGGCTATCGTGGGATACGCAGAAGGAATAAATATTGAGAACTGTCGGAGTATTGGAAATACAATAAACGGCAAAACAGATGTTGGCGGTATTTGCGGTAAGATTGGAGGATATTCGGTTGGTAAAGTCTCGCAATGTTACAATAGCAGTAAGGTAACAGGGCGAGTGAGAGTTGGTGGTATTGCCGGGATGGGTGGTATTGCTGAGAATTGCCTGAATACCGGTGAGATAATGATTATAAATAAAGCTCATAAAAGTGCCGGTGGTGGAATATTTGGCATCTTTGATGATACCACTGCGTCTGCGAGTATTACTGCATGTGTAAATCTGGGGAAAGTCAGTGGGGGAGAATCTTTTGGCGGAATTGTAGGTAGCACTGATTCTAAAAGTACGGGGCATATTTCAAATTGTTATTACAATATGGATGCAATTACCGGAGGCTTTGACGCTGGAACAGCACTAACGGCAGGGCAGCTTTGCGGTGCACTTCCGGAGGGGTTAGATTCTACAAGCTGGAAAGAGGGCAGTGTCGATACCAGCACTGCAGTGGCTACAGGTACAGGAAGTAGATTTGGTACAGCCCCAGGGACTTACATCAATCTGAAAAAGGTGGCAGAGATCGGAGAGACGAAGACTGCTTCCGTACCGGTTTACAACTATGTTACAGCGAATGGCGACGACTGGGATATCTATACCCTGATCACCACGGCGGAGGAATTCGCAGCCATCGGGCAGGAGAGTGATGAGACAAAATGGAGTGCAAACTATGTCCTGGGGAACGATATTGATGTGAGTGGAGTACAACTCAGTTCCATTGGAGATCCAGGAACTCCGTACACAGGAAAATTCAGTGGAGACGGACATACGATAGGCCATATCGATATGACAGAAGATAAGCAGACTTATAGTTCTGGTTTATTTGGCACAATAGGCTATTCAAAAACCCTAAACAGTGAAAAAGAAAGCGGTAAGGTAATGCTGTTGGCTGCCAACGGAGCCATCGTTTCGAGTGACATTGCAGGAGGAATTTGCGGAAATTTGTCTGTGGGTGAAATTTATGGCTGCTCCTTTACTGGAACGGTAAAAGGGCATACAGCAGGTGGAATCTGCGGCAATGCCGGACAAGGTACTATGATTTCCCAGTGCTTTTTTGAAGGAGACGTTCAGGGAAGATCTGCGGCGGCAGGAATCTGCGGCAATAGTCCATTTACAGTTATCGATCATTGCATTAGTATAGCTGCTATTGCAGGTGATGGAGATCGTGCAGGAATAGTGTATAGTGGAGATAGAGGTGCAACAAATTGCTATTTCAATAATGATGTTTATGATGTAAAAGAAGAGGAAGAGGGGAAACGGGGACGTTCTACCTTGCAACTGACCTCACCCGACTTCTTTGAAAAGCTAATAAAAGATGAGGGTTTTAACCCTGACATCTGGACGAAGAAAGCCAACGACAAAGAGAATGGCATAGCCTACTATCCTTCGCTTGGGGAAAATAACGCAGTTGGTGTAAAGTACACCACGGGTCTGCTGTTCGAGAGAACAGATAACGCTATTCCCACCTATGGACAAGATATTACTTTTAATGTAAAGGCACTGGTAAACTTTGTGACAAACGGAAAGAACATCTCTGCGGAAGATACGGAGGGCAGCTTTGAGATCCGGATCGAGGATACCCCGGTGGTAAATGCGGCAGAATTCTGGGACGGCACCGCAACCTACAATGCGCGGACTGCAGGTGCGACCACGTTTACCCTCGTCTACAAAGGAAATGACAATT
>OHDG01001232.1_pt1 | contig 12012 bp, 9 predicted proteins | sample 1566961 | NCBI WGS metagenome assembly OHDG01 (sample SAMEA3879539, study PRJEB24766) | human gut metagenome | biome: human-associated habitat; feature: feces | place: USA | collected 1985/1987
TTATCGACAGTTTTAAAGACGGTTACCGGACCCGTTTAGAGCAGAGCGGAAATAACGTATCCGGTGGTCAGAAACAGCGGCTGTGCATTGCAAGAGCTTTATTAAAGTGTCCGAAAATCCTTATTTTAGACGATTCCACCAGTGCGGTGGATACGGCGACAGAACGCGCGATCCGCGAAGCACTGCATTCGGAATACAAGGATATGACAAAGATTATTATTGCACAGCGGATCCGTTCCGTCATGGATGCGGATGAAATACTGGTACTGGATAACGGAAAGACGGCAGGCTTTGGCACACATGAACAGCTGCTTGCAGACTGTCCGGTTTACCGTGAAATTTATGATGTACAGAACGGAAGGGAGGAGTAACTATGCCGCCAATGGGAGGAGTAACAGGTGCAATGCGCGGTACGAACCGCCGCGGAATCGGCGCTAAAGCAGCCAGACCGAAAAATATGAAGCATACCGTTATGCGGCTTTTTTCTTATATGAAAAAAGATGTTTCCATTGAAGGTTCAACAGAAAACGTAGAAATTTTCGATACAGCCATTGCGATTATGGCAGGATTGATGATTATTCCAGCTGTATTTTCTTTTTCAGGTGGAAACATGGAAACATTAAAAGCCGGACCATCCTTGATGTTCATCACAATCCCTAAAGTATTCGCAAGTATGGGACTAGGTACAGGTATCGGTATCATTTTCTTCTTGTTGGTGTTATTTGCAGCTATCACAAGCTCTATTGCGCTAACCGAAAGTGCTGTATCCACATTCCAAGATGAATTACATTGGTCTAGAAAAAAATCTACAATCATTTTAGGCATTATTATGATTGGGTTAGGAACACTATCATGTTTAGGTTATGGTCCATTGTCAAACGTAACAATCATCGGAATGCAATTTTTAGACTTCTTTGATTTCTTGACAAACTCAGTCATGATGCCAATCGCTGCCATTGCGATTTGTATCTTTGTTTCAAGAGTTGTTGGATTAGAAAAAGTCGAAGCAGAAATCACAAAAGATGGAAATTCATTCAAACGTAAGAAAATATTCAATTTCATGATCCAATATTTATGTCCAATTTTCGCATTCATTATTTTATTAAGTTCAATTGCGAACGCATTTGGATTTATTTCCATGTAAGCTTAGCTGCCGCTAAGCTTTTTTTGTGCACAATTTTAATGTAAACTAAATACAGGAGGTAGTTTATGAACATAACAGTATATTTAGGTTCAACCTATGGAAATGATCCAGACTTTAAAACAAAAATAATAGAATTAGGTACATGGATTGCCAAAAATAATCATACATTAGTGTTCGGCGGATCAAAAACCGGATTGATGGGAGAACTAGCCAATAGCACCTTGAATGCAGGTGGCAAAGTAATTGGTGTAGAAGCACAAATGTTTGTGGATGAAGGTGTCCACATGGATAATCTTACCAAGTTATACATTGAAAAAGATATTGCCGATCGAAGAACAAGAATGATTGAACTTGGTGATGCTTTCATTGCCTTTCCTGGTGCAACTGGAACATTAGAAGAGATCAGTGAAATCTTATCAAAACTTTCACTGTACCAACTTAAATGCCCATGCATTTTCTATAATGTAAATGGATATTATGATCATTTAAAAGCATTTCTACAGCACATGATTGATTGTGAATTATCCACACCAAAGCAGCAACAAAACATCTATTTCTTAGATTCAATCGATGAAATTGCAGACAAATTAAAGGACGAGTAATTTTTCTCGTCCTTCTTTATCATGATAATTGTTTTAAAATCCACTCTTTATCATTTGTTGTCTTCATCTTATTGAGTACAGCCTCATCTTCAAGGGCCAAACATATTTTAGATAACACTTCCATATGTTCTCCACCCTTACCTGCAATACCAATCACAAGCTGTGCTTTTTCATCCCCAAACTGAATTCCATCTGGATATTGAAGCAATACGATACCTGTTTTATGAATCACATCATCACCATGTGTAGTGCCATGAGGAATAGCTAATCCCATACCAATATAAGTAGTTACTAATTCTTCACGTTCCAACATAGCCGGTATATAAGCGCCATCCACATAGCCTAATTCTCTTAATAACTTTCCTGCTTCTGTAATCGCTTCTTCTTTGGACACAGAAGGAAGGTTTAATTTAATTCCATCCAATTGAATCACATCTTCGTGAACTGGTTTTATTTCGTCCTCTTCCTTAACTGCTTCTGTCATAATCGAATCTCCTGTCGACAACTGGAAGAACAAATTATCTAAAGCTGGATCGGCTAAGAAGTTTGAAATTGTGACTACTTTCGCAAAAGGTGCAGATTTTTTTGCACGCTCTACCAAAGTTTCTTGTACGACCGCAACATCACAATCCACTGGAATATTATCCACAGAAGTATTAATTACAGTTAAGTCTGGTCGCACACTTTTTAAACGGTTTCTAAATTTAGTCGCTCCCATTGCACTAGATCCCATACCTGCATCACACGCGAATACAATCTTACGAACCAAAGAAACATCTAATAAAGCTTCACTTCTTCCTTTACTTTCAGCTTTCATAGACTGCATCTTTTTACTAGCTTCATCCAAATTCTTTTCCCCAGCAAGCTTAACAATTGGGCTTGCCACCAAGAATGAAACGCCAGCCGCAATCAAAACACCTAATGCTGTCATGAACACAGAGCCTTTTTCTGCCATAGACAAGAAAGCAATAATTGAACCTGGACTTGATGGACCTTTCAATCCGATATTGAAAATAGAGTAAAATGCAATTGCACAAATATTCCCTAAAATTGGAGCAACGATCACAACTGGATTCATTAAAATATATGGAAAATAAATTTCATGAATTCCACCTAAGAAATGGATAATAATAGCTCCAGGCGCAGAATCTTTCGTTGCTTTATCTTTCGCAAATAACCAATAAGCTAATAGTACACCTAAACCAGGACCTGGATTAGCCTCCAACATATACATTATGGATTTGCCTGTTTGTGCAGCTTGTTCAGCTCCAATTGGTGTAAATATTCCATGGTTGATCGCATTGTTTAAGAATAAAACCTTAGCCGGTTCAATAAAGATTGCTACCAAAGGAATTAATCCCTTATTTACAAGTACATCAACTCCATATGTTAACACAGTCAAAACACCTGTCATAAAAGGGCCAATAATATAGTATCCTAATATCGCAATCAACATACCTAAAATACCGACAGAGAAATTATTGATCAACATTTCAAAGCCAGCAGGCATATGTCCATCCATCATTTGATCAAATTTTTTAATTACCCAGCCAGAAAATGGTCCCATAACCATGGCTGCCATCAACATAGGTTGTCCTTGGGTTCCACCAACGCCGGCAATACATCCAATAATCGCAATCGAGCCCATCACAAGTCCACGATCACCGCCAACCATTCTTCCTCCGGTTGCCGCAATTAATACTGGTAATAAATAAGTCAACATATATGGTTGAATCGATGCCAATTGTTCATTTGGTAACCATCCGTCCGCAATAAATAAAGCTGTTATAAATCCCCAAGCGATAAAAGCACCAATATTAGGCATAACCATCGCAGATAAGCTTTTACCAAGCTTTTGAAGAGTTGTTTTCATAATTGTCCTTTCTTAGGACTTCTTTAATATACAGATAGTCCTCGTTTTTCACATTCTTGTTTAAAACTATCTGAAAGTAACGAATCACTGATCAACACGTCCACTTGATCTAAATCACAAATTGTATATGTACCCTTTCTTTCCACTTTACTAGAATCCATTAACACAATTACTTTTTTAGATCTTTCAATTGCCTTTCGCTTTAACTCACAATCCTCTAAAGATTCACATGTAAACCCCGTATCTTTCGCATAACGAGTTACACCAATAAACGCAACATCAAAGTTGACCTTCTCTAAACAGCGAAGTCCATCCATTCCATTCACACTAAAACTTTGCATATTTAGATTTCCACCTGTCACAAACACTTTCGATTTAGAAAGTTTTGCCATCTCTATAGCACACGTTAAGCCACTTGTATAAAAAATATTATTTTGATTATTTAAAACATGCGCCAACATTGTAGTCGTACTGCCTGAATCCACAAAAATTGTCTTAGCTGGTTCTACAAAGGATAATGCCTTTTGCGCTATCTCTTTCTTTTCGTTTACATTCCGTCCGTAACGAAGTTTTAATACATCATCATTTCCAGAAACCACATCCATAGATTTGGCTCCCCCATGAATTCGAACAATTCTTTTAGCTTGATCTAAATATTTTAAATCTGTACGCAATGTCATTTCAGACACAGAAGGAAATTTTTCTTTTAATTGTGTAAAAGTTACCGTTTGATTTTCATTCACAAACTCTACAATTTCGTTTCTTCTTTGATCCATTACTTCCATACAATACCTCCTGTATTTACTGTATTTAGTATACACAAGATTCTCGGTTTAATAAAATCTATTCTTGTTCAAAATGAGCCAATAAATATTCTTCGGCTTCAGGACACCACAATCCCTTATGAGCATCTACGATATCTGCCAACGCAGTATATCGATCATCTTTTTCTCCCATTTCTCTTAAATCTGCCAATGCAACCAATGGCATATTTAAATGCGTATAAATCAACTTCTTTCCGCCTGGAATCTTAGGCAAATTTAATGTTGTTTCAGCCGCTGCATTCAAACCACCAATATGCGTAACCATAACAGCTGGATCAATACGGTTTTCTGCTGTTAAGCGTAAAGATTCAATCATGTCATCTGTATTTCCACCTGTAGTTCCCATTACATGTGTCGAATTATAGTGAACATCATAGAAATTCATTCTTGCACTAAACTGTTTGTCCGTAGGTCCCGCAAAGAAATTTAAACATCCATCACGACCTAATACAGCGCTTGACAATTCCACAACCGCTTCAACCGGTGCATAACAGAATACATCATCAAAACCAGTTCCACCTGTAATTTCTCTTAAGCCGGCTGCAGGATCTTCCAACTTTCCTGTATTCACGAAATGCAATTCAATTCCATCTGCTGCCGCTTCTTCAACAGGGAATAAATGAGCTGCTCGATCTAATCTTTCTTGATTTACATCCGCAACTACTACCATTTTAGGGCGAATATCTCTATGCAACGCATATGTTAGTGCACCAAGTCCCATAGGACCTGCTCCTGCAAGAATCGCAAGTTTTCCATCTTTCTTAATTCCCATTTCATGTTTATACACACCCATCTGTGTATGATAAGCTGCATTAAACGCTCCAATCGAACATGACATTGGTTCAGCTAAACTTGCTTCATAATAAGCTTTACCTTTATATTCCAGTAAGCATCCTAGCTCCATTACTTCAGCTGGAATAATGCAGTAAGTTGTATCTCCACCAAAAAATTCATAAGAATAACCAGGTGACCACATTGTTCCTTTATAGTTTAATGCTGGTTGTAAAGTAAACTTCATTCCCGGTTTAAATTTGTCTTGATGCTTAGCACCAACCTTAACAATATCACCCGCCATTTCATGTCCCATAATAGCTGGATGATCCGCAACATCTTCATGAACACGTTTATGATTCACTCCTAAGATGGCACATTTGTAAGTTGACATACAGACACTGTCTGAGACAACCTTTACTAAAATCTCATCTTCCTTAATTTCTGGTAATTCAAATTCGTCTAATCTTAAATCATTAGCTCCATGTAATCGCACTGCCTTTGCTTTCATTTCAAAAGTCTCCTCTCTCTGTAAATTGTTGTTTCAAAAGCTACATCTACATAATAAACCAATTATTTTAATTGTCAACTGTTATTTCAAAAATATTTCACTTGCGAAACAACAATAAAAGGAGTATCCTATAATCAGATAAAGAAAAGGAGATCATTATGATTTATACAATTACTTTTAACCCCTCTTTAGACTACGTCATTCAAGTCGATCATTTTAAGCCTGGTATCATTAATAAAACAAAATTCGAAGAAATCCTTCCCGGAGGAAAAGGCATTAACGTTTCAATTGTCCTATCCAATCTCGGACACGAAAGTACAGCCCTTGGTTTTATGGCAGGTTTTACAGGAAAAGAAATTGAGCATAAATTAGAAAGCTATGGAGCTAAAACCGATTTCATTCATGTGAAAAAAGGATTATCTAGAATCAATGTTAAGATGAAATCGGATGAAGAAACAGAGATCAATGGTATGGGACCTGATATTCAACCGGAAGATATTCAAGAATTATTCAATCAATTAGATGAATTAACAGAAAAAGATGTTCTCGTTATTTCAGGAAGTATTCCAAGCACTTTGCCTGATACAATGTACGAACAGATTATAGAACGAGTTCAGGAAAAGAAAATAAAAGTTGTTGTCGATGCGACAAACAACCTATTATTAAAAGTATTAAAATATAAACCTTTCTTAATTAAACCAAACAATCATGAATTAGGTGAAATCTTTAATGTCGAATTAAACACTCGAGATGAAGTCATTCCTTACGCAAAGAAACTACAGGAAATGGGTGCTCAAAACGTATTGATTTCTATGGCAGGACAAGGTGCCGTACTTGTAAGTGATAATAATGAAGTGATTCAAAGTAAAGCACCAAAAGGAATCGTAGTAAATTCAGTTGGTGCTGGTGATTCGATGGTTGCAGGTTTTCTTGCAGGATATTTAGAAACAGGTAACTACGGAAAAGCCTTTATTAACGGTTTGTGTTGTGGTAGTGCAAGTGCCTTCCAAGTAGGTCTTGCGACTAAAGAAGATGTAGAAAACATAAAGAAAACTCTTAGCGAAAACTAAGAGTTTTTTAATTAATTAGTTTTTACGTACGTATTTCAAGCAGTCAAGAGTTACGGCGATAAGAATGATAATTCCTGAGAATACGAACTGTAAGTTAGTATCGATACCAAGAATTGTCAATGAATAAGTTAATGCAGTAAAGATCAATACACCAACTACTACACCAGAAATTTTACCGATACCACCAGTAAATGATACACCACCTACTACACAGGCAGCGATTGCATCCATTTCCCATCCTTGTCCATACGCAGCTGAACCAGAACCAATCATACGAATACATTCTAACCAAGAACCAAATCCGTATAAGATTCCTGCCATAATAAAGGCTCCAAGAGTAACCTTAAACACTGAAATACCAGATACAGAAGCAGCTTCTGGGTTTCCACCTACGGCATATAAGTTTTTACCAAATTTTGTTTTATTCCAAATGAACCAAACAATCACAACTGCAGCTACTGCCCACAAGATAATTGTTGGGAAGCCACCAACTTTAGGAATAATCTTGCCTGGGATTGATTGCTCAATACCACCGAAAGACACACCTTTTGTTGAATAAGTTACCAAACCAAAGATAACTAACATGTTCGCCATTGTTGAAATGAATGGGTGCATTTTAAATTTAGCCGCAAAGAAACCGGCAATCGTTGTAAACATTGTACATAACACAACACAAACAACTAATGCTAAAAGAATTCTTCCTCCAACTGGCATAGTTGAGAAATCAAATACATGTCCGAATACTGAACCCGTGTTAGGTCCATTGTGCATAATAATTGTAGCGGCTGTCATACCCATACCAACCATACGTCCAACGGACAAGTCAGTACCAGCTAACATAATTAAACCAGATACACCTAATGCCAAGAACATTCTTGGAGATGCTTGTTGCATAATGCTTAAAATGTTATTAACAGTAAAAAGTTGTAAACCATTCTTCTTAATTGGTGTAATGATACATAAGAAAATGAATACTAAAATAATCGCAATATACAAACCATTTTTCAATAAAAAATCACGAGTATTAAATGAGTACTTGTAGTTTTCAAATTTTTGAGCTTGTTTTTCTGCAAACGAGAAATTTGACATCTTCAATAAGTCAATTAAGTGGTATTCAAATGTAAACGCATCATGTTTACGATCTTTTGCCTCTTGCATATTTTTAGTATATTCAAGTTTTGCATCGAACAAACGGTTCTTATAAATAAAGTTCTCTTCTTTAATTTCTTCTTTATCACTAAGACCTGATAAAATATCTTTGTGTTCTTTTTCTAATTCTTTTAATTTTTTATCATATTCTGCCTTAGCTTTTTGAACCTCATACTTATTACTTTCAACAACTTTGTTGTAGTAATCTGTTTGATAGTGATCCTTTAAATATTTTTCAGCTACTGCAATTTTGTCATTGATTGGCTGTTTGTTTTTAGCCTCGATTTCTTTGGCTTTTTGTAATTTACCATTTAATTCTGAAATACGAGCTTCTTTTTCGCTTTTAGTATAAATTTTATCTCTCTTTAGAACCTCGATTTCTTCAGAATATTCCAATACTTTATTTGTTCCTTCTTCTCTTAGTTCGTCAATTTCAGCTTGGATCTTTCCTACATAATCCTCAATCGGTTTACGTAGTGCAAGCTCTTCATCACGACTAAGAATATTTGTAACTGTATTTGTCATAATTATCTCCTTTATAGGTATTTTGCACTGAGTCTTAACAACTCTTCTTGGTTAGTATCTTTTGTATTTACAATACCGGCTAAGCGTCCATTTGACATAACGCCAATACGGTTTGTGATACCTAAGATTTCTGGCATTTCACTTGAAACTACAATAATAGTTTTTCCTTGTTTAGCCATTTTGATGATCAATTCGTAAATTTCATATTTAGCACCTACGTCAATACCACGTGTAGGTTCATCCATCATGAATACGTTTGGTGATCTCTCTAACCATTTACCGAAGATAACTTTTTGTTGGTTACCACCAGATAGACTTGTAATCGCATCATTGGGTCCCATACACTTAGTTCTCATGGTTTTAATTTCTTTATTCGTAGCTTGAACCATTTTATTATCAGAAAGTGCTACCTTGCTCATATAAGAAGGTAAATTTGCAATCGTTGTATTGAATGTTAAATCACACTTTAAGAACAATCCATTTGCTTTACGCTCTTCAGTAATCAGGGCAAAACCATGTTCAATTGCTTCTTTAGCACTATTAAAGTTCATTAACTTATTGTCAAAATAAACACGACCTGAGGCTCTAGTACGGATACCGAAAATCGTTTCTAACAACTCTGTACGTCCAGCTCCTACTAAACCGTATAGACCGAAAATCTCACCTTTTTTAACGTCAAATGTAATATCTTTTAAGTATGGCTCATATTTTGTTGACACATGTTGAATAGATAACATTGGTTCTCCAGGAACATTATCAACAGGTGGGAATCGGTTATCCAATGAACGACCTACCATGGCTGCAATCAACTCATTCATGTTGGTTTCTGAAGTAGGTTTTGTCATAACCATTTTTCCATCTCTTAGAACCGATACTTCATCGCAAATTTCAAAAATTTCATCCATTTTATGCGAAATATAAATTAGCGAAATGCCTTGTTTTTTAAGCATACGCATCATATCAAACAATTTATTAACTTCTTGTGTCATTAAAGAAGATGTTGGTTCATCTAATACAATGACTTTTGAGTTATATGAAATCGCTCTGGCAATTTCACACATCTGTCTTTGTGATACAGACATATTACGCATTGGTGTATCTAAGTTTACCGTCATGCCAAGCTTTCTAAAAAGCTCAGATGATTTCTTTTTCATTCGATCTTCATCTACCATGCCTAATGAATTTGTGGGATAACGTCCCAAGAATAAATTGTCTTTAACATTTCTTTCAAGACATTGATTTAATTCCTGGTGCACCATGGCAATACCATTTTCTAGTGCTTCTTTAGGTCCGGAAAAATTAATTTCTTTTCCTTCTAAAAAAATCGTACCTTCATCTTTTTGATATGTCCCGAATAGACATTTCATCATTGTTGATTTACCAGCACCATTTTCTCCCATAAGTCCCATAACTGTACCTGGTTTTAAATCCAAATTAATGTGATCCAAAACACGGTTACGTCCAAAAGACTTACTCATTCCACGGATAGATAAGACCAGTTCTTCATTCTTATCTGCCATAAAATCTCTCCTATTTTTTACTACTATCTAAATAACATTAGGGAGAAAATCATTTCTCCCTAATAATCTTAATCCTAAGTTTTATTGAATTATTTATTTAAGGATTCCTGTGTAAGAAGCTGCATTGTCAGTCTTAACCATGTTAATTGCGAATGCATCATATTTGTCTGGGTTTCCTAAACGGTTTGTAATGTTAGATTCTGTTTGTCCATCACCACCGATATATTCAACATCTAAATTCAATAAGTCATCATATTTTTCTAATAATGGTTGGTAAGTTGAGCTTAAGAAGTTATCAGATGCGTTGTAGATATTTAGCCAAACACTCTTCTTAGCATGATCTTTTTCATCTAATTGGTTAGAAACTGGAGCATAAGTAACTGTTGAATCTAAGAAATCTTTATAGTTGTCAGCAGTAACAGCAACGTTTAATGCATAATAAGAACGTTGATCCTTATTGTATGTGAATACGTCTGAGCTTAATACGTTTCCAGCATCATCTTCTGTACCGATACCTGTATCGATATCAACACCATCTAAAGCATTACGTAATACTCTTAATGTTAAATAAGCTTGAACGTCAGCATGTTGAGAAATTGTTCCACCATATCCTTCAGCGATTGCAGCAACTGCATCTGAGTTAGCATCGTATCCGAATGTAGGAACTTTGTTTTCTTTTGACCATGCGTTGAACATTGACATACCCATACCATCATTGTTAGAAGCTACAACGTCAACTTCATCACCAAATGATGCAGTCCATGTACCGATTGTGTTACCAGCAGTAGCAGCATCCCAAGTAGCACCTGAGGAGTTTTTCATTTCTTGAGAAGCAAGTTCTCTTACTGTATAAGTTTTTCCATTAATTTCTAACGAGCCATCTTGAACACTCTTAGATTTACCATCATTATTAATACCAGCTGGATCACTTACGATTTCACCATCTTTTTCAACAGCTGTACCTAAAGCTTTACGAACACCTCTTGTACGAGCAATAGAGTCATTGTGACCAACATCACCAATAGCTAATACGTAACCGATAACGCCATCTCCGTTACGATCTAATGTATCGATATTCTTTTCGATATAATCTTTAATCATTTGTCCTTGAAGTTCAGCACCTTGATTTGCATCGAAACCAACATAATAAGTATCTTTGTTGAAGTTTAATGCATCCATGTCTATTTCACCAGTAGAACTGTTAGAAGGTTGACGGTTGTACCATACTAATGGTTTGTCAGCATTTGCAACACTAGAACCACCAGTTTTTCCTTCATCTCCTCCACCGCTACAAGCAGTTAATGCAACACCCATAGATAAAGCTGCAGCAATTGTTAAAAATCTTTTGTTCATATTATCCTCCTAATGTAGATTTTTACATTAAGACACTTTCCCATATAGATACTTCGCTTGATTATAATATGATTGGCAGCCGGGTGTTCCAAAAGTAATTTTTAATTTGTTATTTGCTTGCTGTATTTGAAACAAAGCCATTTGTCGTGAATCAATTTATATAATCTATTCTATGCTTGTAAAGTCAGCTATGTATCCTCCTCAATGAGATGCGTCTTTTTACTACTGCATTCTAACATATGTTTGCAAGCGCTTTCAACTATTTTTTTAATTTTTTTATTTATAACTATTTTTTCTATAATCACTATTTTTATTCAGATTCAAATACTATTATCATGTATAAAATATAACTATATTCCTATCAAATTCGTATGTATTATTACCTACAAATCACTCTGTAACTTTGACAATATCTACCAATCATGTGCACAAATCGTTATTATCATTGCCTATTTAAAAGCTTTATAATCACTATGTTAACAAATAATTTCATCTTATTATTTTGACTCATTTAAGAAATGCAAAAAATATTTTATGATTTTATGATTTTTTTATTTTTTTGCTTGCAATTAATATAAACTTATAGTATCATTAACTAGCACTTGTCAAGGAAGACAAGTTTAATATACATGGCGCGTTGGAGAAACGGTTAACTCACATGCCTTTCACG
>OHDG01001235.1_pt1 | contig 11922 bp, 7 predicted proteins | sample 1566961 | NCBI WGS metagenome assembly OHDG01 (sample SAMEA3879539, study PRJEB24766) | human gut metagenome | biome: human-associated habitat; feature: feces | place: USA | collected 1985/1987
GCGTGGAACGGTTCAATCAATTCACCACGAAGCATCATGTCACGCTTGCCCACACCCTGCCAGAACATACCGAAATCGAATCCTTTCCATTCTACATTGTAGTTGAAACCGAAAGTAAGACGAGGGAAGGCATTACCCAAGATAAACTTATCCTTCGAGTCGATGACACCATCTTCGTTACGGTCTACAAACTTCACGTCACCCGGCTGTACCTTTCCACCTACAGGAATAGCCGATGCCTCAATCTCCTCGTAGCTTTGGAAAAAGCCGTCCATCTTGTAACCGTAGTAAGACTCCAACGGACATCCTTCACGGGTGATACGGCTCAACTCCTCTATTTGTGAGATTCTTTCGTGACCAGGGTACTTCAGCACTTCATTCCAAGAGTCACCAAGATTGAAGTTGAAGTTATGATTTGCAGCTCCCGTTTTCAAACGATAGTTGATAGAGAGGTCCCAACCTTGATTCTGCATCTCACCAATGTTGTCCATCGCCATATCCGTACCGAATACCGAAGGCACAAGGGGCTTCATTAAAATGTCGCTCGTACGCTTGTAGAAATAGTCGAACGTCACATTCAAAGCGTTATTGAAGAACGAAGCGTCTACACCCACGTTGAAGGTTTTGGTCTTTTCCCAAGTCAAATTATCCTTACCTAACTTAAAACCTGCGCCCGATACTGTCTGGTTGTTGTATGCGTAAGAGTTGTTGTACAGTTCGTAAACAGTAAAACGGTCATAAGTACCAATAGACTGGTTACCCAAGATACCAAAAGAAGTACGCAGTTTCAAGTCACCCACACGTTCCTTGTAAGCCTGCATAAAGTTCTCCTCGCTCAAACGCCAGCCTAATGAAACAGAAGGGAAGAAACCCCATCGGTAGTCTTTATGAAACTTGGAAGAAGCGTCATAACGGAAGCTGAATTCTGTATAATATCTGTCAGCGTAAGAATACCCCACACGTCCCAACAGAGAAGTCAGACTGGTACGGTTGGATTCATCTACAAATGTTTTTCCTGTGATGTTTCCCACAGTACTATTGGTAATGTCTGTACCGATACCCAAGTCGGGATCTACCCCCTTCTTCTCAATCTCATTGCTAGACGAAGTAAACGATTCATTGGTTACTCCAAAAAGCCCGCTGACATTGTGTTTACCGAATGTCTTGTTGTAATCCAACAAAAGTTGGCTATTAATAAGGTAAGCCGTATGATTCCAGTTACTGGTCCGATAGTCAGTATCTTTCACTGGACGTGGTTCGGTAGCCTCTTCATTCAAGTAATAGGATACGCCCAAATTGCGGGTAGAACGCATGTCGTTTATCACATCCGCACCCAACACTCCACGCAACTTCAATCCGTCAATAAGCCGGAATTCAGCATTGACATTAGCGTTCAGATAATTGTTACGATACTTGTTACGGCCACCAGCTTCCAATGCTCCCAATGGGTTAAATTCAGTCAATACATCATTTAACAAATATCTTCCATCTTCCGATTTCATTTTGTAATAATAATAAGTAGGTACACGGGCGGCATCCACTTCCAAACTCCCACCGGTGGTACTTACACTATTATTACGTGTATAAGCCAAAATAGCATTCAGTTTCAAACGTCCCACTTCCGTGCTAACATTGGTACGAAAATTATAACGCTGCACGCCAAAATCACTGTTGCCCACATAATTACTTTCCTGGTCATAATAACCCATGGACACCATGTAAGTAGTTTTATCACTACCTCCAGATACGCTTAGATTGTAATTCTGCTGTAAGGCTGTGCGGACTATCTGATCAAAAAACCAGCTTTCTTCATTTTGATGGGCAGCCAGGTCACGGATTTGATCGGGTGTATACAAAGGAGCCTCTCCAGCATTGGTGGCAGCTAAATTGCGCAAAGTAGCGTTCTGATAGCCTTTCACCGGAGAAAACAAGATATCCGGATTCTGCCATCCCATCATACCACTTAACCGAACTGTCGCACGCTGGTTCTTCTTACCTTTCTTAGTAGTAACCAAAACTACACCATTGGAAGAACGTGAACCATAAATAGCAGCTGTACCGGCATCTTTCAAGATGGAAATGTTCTCAATATCATTGGGATTCAATTTATCGAAACTACCACCATCAGCTACCAATCCGTCTATGACAAAAAGCGGACTATTGTCATTCACAGTGCTGATACCACGAATATTAAAGTTAGTCTTACGATCATTAGGATTGCTACTGCGCTGCTGGATAACCACGTTGGGCGCAGCCCCTTGCAAAGCATCTGTCATGTTAGCCACGGGACGGTCTTCGATCATGGAAGCCTTTACCTGGTCTACAGCACCTACGGCACTCTTGCGGGTAGTAGTACCATAACCGATGACAATAACTTCATCCAGCACCTTGGTATCCTCCTTTAAGACAACATTCAATTGTTTTTGATTTTTCACAGCAATTTCCTGAGTGGCATATCCCACATAGGAAAAGACGAGAACATCTTGGGCACTACAAACAATGGAATAGTTTCCATCCACATCTGTAATGGTACCCACACCTTCTTTACCCTTAACAGTAACACTCACTCCAATCAGGCTTTCACCTGTGGCATCCTTAACGGAACCTCTCACCGTGGCATTGTTTTGCTGCACCACAGTAATAGTCTCCGCATGTGCATAAACCGCAGGAGCCTGCGCCAGCATAGTCACAGCAGGCAAGGCAATAAGCCAGAACTTATAGTTCCCACCTATCCGAGCCAGCAATGAATTTACTGTGTACACTCGATTCTTTTTCATATTCTTTAATTAAATTTTTAATTTGTATTTCTGTCATATTGTTTTATACCTCATATCAAAGTTAGCATTTCACTTTTAGTATACCATAAAACAATCCCATTCTCATTCTATATATTTTATCCTCAACGATGAAAAGATGTGTCTGCACACATCTCTTCCATCTTATTATTTTCAATGTTATAAGTTCTTAATAAAATTCAAATCCTGTTTCCGTAATGCCTTCTGTAACTTTTCGTTCTTTCTCTTCAGTTCCTTATTTTCTCTGCTCAGAGCTGCCACCTTCTGGTTCAACAGTTCAATCTGTTTTTCCATCGCCATGTTCAGAATTTCTCTTCTTGGATCTATCATTCCGGCCTGTTGCTCTACTGCTTGGTTCAATGTATCCCGGACGGTTGGATTTTTATAAAAGAATCCTCTCGACAATCCAGTTTTCTTCATCAGCTTTGGAACGCTGATACGTTCTTTATTTGCCAGCATATCTTGTATTGCTTGCAATGCCAGTTCAATTTTCTCTTTACTTTTTCTCTGATTTTCCTCAATCATCTTGTCGTATTTGCTCATATTCTTCTCCCCATCCGTCCAGACTTGCCAGTATAATCTGTGACATAAAATTTCTAACTTCTCTTGTTTCATCTGCCATCCGCTGATTGCTCATTTTTCGGTAATATTGGACACTTCGTACTCCCTTATGTCCCAGGAGCTTCGCTATCGTCCAGTCATCCAGATGCATTTCTGTAAGTTTGACGCCATAGTAGTGCCGGAACATGTGCGTTCCAAACCCGAATAATTCGCCATGATCATCTTTCAACTGCTTTTCCTGTATCATGGACATGACTTTTGTTTTTATAGCCATATACTGCATCGGGCGGTCAGGTTCTTTTTCATTAACAAATATGTATTCTGTATCACCGAACTTTTCCTGTGTATATTCAATAGAACTCTGTAACAGTTTTGCAAGTTCTTTACTGATCGGTTTTTTATATCTTTTAGTTTTAACTTGATATATTTCAATCATATCTTGGCCATTTTCTCTCGTCAGACAATCTGGTCTCAGTGTAAGGGTATCTGATATCCTAGTTCCAAGCATCTGATGTATCAGAAGACATCTTGCAATCTGTACATCCATCTGTGTAATTTCCGCATTCAGTCGTTTCATTTCATCATCAGAATACACTCTAAATTCTGCATTTACTTCCGGTGGAATATCCGTATTAATAAATAAATGCTCCAATCTTTCATAGCTGTAAATTTTTCCGATTGTCTCTAACTGTCGTCTTAATGAAATTACATAAGAACTATTCGCACTATGGGAAGTATCTTTTGTTGACAGATGTATCAAAAATTCTTCCAACACTTCTCTGTCTATTTCACTGCAGCTTTTTATTTTGGAATACTCTTTTTGGAGATATTCTGAGAATATCCTCATTATTGTCAATTCTCCCTGTACAGTTCCTATTGCTTCATACTGCAGATTCATATAAACAGCTTTCTTACATTCTTCCCTGATATCTGGCTGATATATTTTTCTGAAATCCAGTGTTTTTACATTATAAATTGGATTGGATCTGATTTTAATATCCAGATTTTTTAGTTCCCAAACATCTTTTTCTATCTCATCCCGTAAATCTTCTGGCCCTAAAAATTTCAGTACGTTTCTGAAATATAATATCGTCACTGCTTCGCCATAGCTTACTGTACCATACACACTCTTCTTTTCTTTTACAATAGTTATTCCCTGTTCTAACATCCAGCCTTTTAAAAGTGATATCCATTTTTCTGGATTTCTATCTCCAAGGCTTTTGATTCTCCGATTTATTCTGCTGTTCAAAAACTTTGCAATATGATTATAAGCTGTTCGATCCTGAATCAATGCTCTAAACGTTCCGTTTTTGCAGCGATACATAATATAACCTCGAAACTCTTCCTTTAATTCTTGCGTTGGAAGCAACGTTAAATCAAATTTTCCATTATCCTTACGTGTCCCTGTTTCTTGTAAATTGGGGAAATCGCTGAAGTATATAATATCATTTTCCATCTTTTTCCTCTTTCTTTAGCCATGATGCTAAACTACTTCCTTGCATTTCAAAGAACTCATCATTTGCTTTTGCAATCCTTTGCGGCATATAATCAATATACTGTCTTGTCATCTCTTCATAAGTATGTCCAAGATAATCCCTGATACTTTGCAGTGATACATGACTGTCATAAAACATAGTTGCTACTGTATGTCGATAATCGTGTGATTGAAATAAATATTCTCCATTTGCAATCTTATTTTCCCGGCACGCTTCTATCATCTGAGTTCGGAATGTACCATATAGACAAGCACCACCTCTGCTGTTTTTAAAAATGAATTCTTCAGGCTGAATTTCATGTTTTTTCAAGTATACTTTCATAATCTGATAAAGTGCCTGTGGGATTGGAATCCTTTTATAATTCTTCATTTTGACCTGATACACCTGAATCCAATAATCCTCGCCCTGCTGATAATAAGCATTTCCTTTCAATGTACACACTTCACTCGCCCGTAATCCTAGACACCACAGATGTAGGAACATACATCGTAATCGCTCTGGAAAAAGATATAATTTTTTCAAAATTTCCATATATACTGTTTCCTCAACGCTACGATCATGATGTACTATTACTTCTTTTTGTTGGAAATATTCAATTCGGAATGGCATTCTTGTAATATACTGTTTAACTTCCATGAATTTATAAAAATGACCGATACCGAAAATTCTTTCATTAAATCCCTTTGCCTGTATTCCCCGTTCTCGCAAGCCGTCTGCATACTTTTTTACTTCTGCGACAGTTGCATGAATCGCCAGTATCTTTTCTTGTTCCAGCAGTTCAATAAAATTTCTAATACATACAAATCTTCGTACAATCGTGCTGACTGCCTGTCCAGTAATTCCCAGTTCATATTTCATGTATGCCTGTAAAATTTCTCGATTCTGTATTTCCTTGACTTCCATAAAAGAAATGCTAATTAAGGATTTACTTTCGTCTATCCGATGTTTTCCAAGATGTAATCGTTCCAGATACCATACATTTGCTTCCCATTGGATCTGTTCCTGCTGCATAAACGCATCTCTTCTGCATTCACCTAAAATACTTCGTTGACTCGTTTCGGGAAAATTCTTTAAAATAGTTTCCACTTGTTCCATTTCCAGCAATCCAATATCCGTAATATTTAACTGAACACAAGAATCATAAAGAAGTTTTAAGGATTTTAACCTGACATTTCTATAAGCCTTAGACATTGAAGTATTTGCAATGATACGACTCAACGTATAAAAAATTTGTTTCTTTAAAACTTCTGAACAATTTTGTGTAAAATCCCACACCAATAGGTTTGTTTTATAAGAAGTTTCAAAGGTCTCAGCTATTTCCTTTTCCGGATAATACTTCAGAAAATAAATTTTATTTTGATATTTCCATTCATATATCCGCTTTCCATTTAGCGTCTGCATTTGTTGATAGATATGTTGTTGTTTTACCGTATCATATATTTTCAAATAGAAAGATACAATTTGTGATCGTATCTGTCCTCTTAAATATTGTTCATACGAATTTCGCAAAGGATAATCCATTTCTTCCAGATGCCAGATTTTTCTATCTGCCAAGAACTTTTTCAATTTGTTAATTCTTGAATCGCTTTTTATTCCAAGTGCATCAATTTCTGAATATAGTTCCTGCTTTTTCTTCTCAATATCTACTTCAGATTCTGTTATGTGTTCTGCCTGTTGCAATAAATATATAGGTATTTCTCACACCTCCCTACTCCAGCAGACGTTCCGCCCCATAAATAGCAGTGTGTTGTGCATAAAACTCATTACTTGCTTCTATCAGTTCATCATCCAGCCAGTCCAGATACTTTATAGTCGTATCCAAATGTTTATGCCCCAATGCCTGACTGATCATTTCCAGTTCCCATCCTGCCTGCTTTCGCATATTTGCAAAATAGTGACGTAACATGTGGGGTGTGATTTTAACTCCGGTTTTCTTTTCCATTCGGTCCAACATATCATATACACTGTCCACTCTTAATGGCTTTCCAATGTTCTCACCCATGATATTCACAAACAGGTAATCCTGATGTTGCAGGATTTTCCGATATTTTGCCAGATAATCCATGAGAAATTCAAACGTATCATTACTTATCTTGGCACTTCTGTATTCCGCATTTTTGGCTCTTGCTTCATTTTCATTATCTTCCCGGAAGCATACCCTTATCATGTGATTCCTATAATCAATATCTTTGACATATTTTACTCCCAGTAGTTCCCCAATTCTGTATCCGGTTTCTGCTAACATAAGTAACAGAAGCTGATCTCTTCGGTTCGTACAGGCCTGTAAAATTGTAATAATCTGATTTTCTTTTGCTGTTCTCCCACGATGTTCCTCTTCCTTCAGATAGGCTTTAAAAGAATGATTCCGCAGTACCTTTTTTACTCCCACCTGATTAACCGCTATAATCTGGTTATACGATAAGGTTTTGAGACTTCCGTACTGTTCATATTCTGCCTCTATAAATAAATAGAACCTGAACACATCTTTTAAGTATGCGTTGCAGGTTCCTTCATTCGGACACTTCTTTTCTCCAGCCGTTTGCTCTGTATGGTTTCCGGCTTTAAGCCAGTATAAAAATTCCACAAAGTGTTCTGTCTGTTTTTCATAATCTAACTGATAGACTTCTGTGAGTTCCATTTCTTTCTCTGCCATATATTTCATATAATAGCAGATTGAAAATGCTGTGCGTTTCACTGTATTTGGTGAACGTTTACATTTAATCTTATGCATTAGATATTTACTTGGCAGTTCTTCAATACTCATTGTTTCCAGATTTCTGATGAAAAAATATTTTTCTGTTCCATCTTTTATCGTTTCCACCTTGTATATCATAAGCTGCCTCCTTTCCTCTAACGCTATACACAGTATACCCACTTCATGCCGAAATAGCTATTCATCAATACCAACAATCCCACCGAAAACGCCCTTGAAATACCACCAAACTTTTCGTGCAAAATCTGCTTTTTCTGTAGCAGAACCACGAACGGTTACAGGTAGTATTCCACGCCTTTCCGGTTTCGAATAAAGTGCTGGACATCCTTGATATCTTTTGCCATCTTGCAGCTCGGAAGCGCACACATTACTTCCTCATGATACCTGCCACCTTCTCCTGCACGCTCGTCTAAAATGGACACGACACAAGTATCTGTCTCGGTGCGGAGAGCACGTCCGAATCCCTGTCTTAGTTTTTTCTGCATGTCTGGAACAATCACTGCCTGAATATAATCTTTCAGGCTGGCATATTCCTTCTTCTGTGCTTCACTGATGGGATCAGGAACAGCAAAGGGCAGTTTTACTATAATCAGCGAAGATACCATATCTCCAGGGAAGTCTACTCCTTCCCAACAGGAGCCGGCTGCAAAAAGGACAGCATTGTCCATCTGTTTAAATCTTGTGATCTCTTCCGGGGAATGTCTCCACACCTCTATCATCGGGAACGGAATTTCATCCCTTAACATCTGGTAAACGTTTCCCATCAAATGATAAGATGTAAACAGCACTAGCGTATGCCCGTAAGTCGAACAGATCAGTGAATGGATATGGTCTGCTATCATCTCTGCCTCTTCCTGACTTTCTCTTCTGCATGTCTTCAAATTCTTTGGCAGATATAACAGACAGTTCTTCTGATATTCAAACGGGGAGTCTGCCACATATTCCCGGACTCTCCGCACTCTCTGTAATCCTGTCATTTTCCGAATGTGGGAAAATCCCTGTCCGGTTTTTAAAGTTCCGCTTGTCAGAATCGCTCCCATTCCTCTGCTCCATAACATCTGGTCCAGATACTGTGGAATCCGTCTGCTGGATGCACACAATATAATCCGGTGGTCATGGTCCTGCTTCAGATGCAGCACATACTTCTTATCCTGATGGAAAAAGCATTCCAGCACACTTTTGGTTTCTTCCAGCTTGTTTCTGATCCACTTTGGAATCTTCTTTTCTAATTTTTCTATGATCTTATTCATGGTCTGTATCCCCTCATATAAATACATTGCACACTCTTCTGTCATGTGGAATTCTTCTTTTATCCCATATCTGGTTCTGTGGTTTTCTCCTATGATGTCCAGCACCATCCGGATCGTCCCGGACAGTTTTCTTATCTCCGGGCCTTGGTACTCATTCCCAAGATAAAAGCAGATTTCTCGGATATCGTCATAACAGAGGCTCTTCCCAAACATCTGCTTTGCCGCATCCGGCAGCTTATGTGCTTCATCGACAATCAATGCTCGGTAGTCTTTTAATAACGGGCGGTAATCCTGCAGCCTGTGATAACCATCAGCCAGCAGATAATTGTGATTACAGATCTGAATGAACATTTCATGATCTCTGGAACGCTCCAGATACTGCTGATACCTGCATGAGCCTCTTTTCGGGCAGTCTCCCGAACAGAACTTCGGTACACTCACCATCCTTCTGTCAAACCCACTTAAGTTGGACACTTCGTCCATATCATAATGTTCTTTCAACGACAGCAGAGCTTCTTTCTGCAACGCATTTTTGTTTTTTTCTTCGATTGCAACGATTCGGTGCTCCAACCTCTCATCGCAGACAAAATGCTCTTTCCCTTTTCGTATCACAGCTTTAATAGGGGCCTGAATCGTCCCGTTCTCCTGAAGAATCCGGGAGAGAAAAGGGATATATTCTGTAAGAATTGCTTTCTGGAGTGCAATGCTGGAAGTGGATATCACGACCGGACGCTGCTCATAAGGGGAACATCCTTCTGCAAGGAGGGAATATTTTCTCATCAGAACACAGGCCACCAGATAGGCATACGTCTTGCCGATACCGACACCCGCGTCACACAGTGCTATGTTTCTTCCCAGCAGGTTATCCAGCATTTTGTGGCATAACATAATCTGTTCTTCCCTTACTGCCATTCCATGTTCTGGGAACATCACACGAAAGATTGTATCAATTTCACGATGCGCTCTTTTTAAATATTCTTTTGTGTAATACATAATTTGTTACCTGATATGCGTGCTGATATCACATCAATACGGCTGTAAAGGATTTCTCCCTACAGCCGTATGTATCTGATATCAACGACACATTCTTCCTTGATTTCTTATACTTTTGATTTTTGGCGTTGTATTTGTCCTCGACTCCCCCATTGCCTTACGGGAACATTACAGGCGGATGCTTGGCATTGCACCGCTCACGGATTTTCTAAAAGTCTTGCTGATTACAACCCAAAGTCCATCCTCTGCTCACTGGCAGTTCCTATGTATCATTATCCCCTCGTAAGTGATCCTCGCAAAAGACCGCCACGGTCCTGTTTCAGTTAAAGATGATTCGCTCGAAACGAAAACGCCACAAAAGAACTCTGCCTCTCACTTTCTGGTCTAATTTCTTCCATGCCCTTTTCATCTGTCCTCGCGTCTTCCTGCCACGCTTCTACTTACGGGAACGTACCTGTAATGCTGGTATGAGGTTGTCAAAGTACACTGGCAAAATTTACCTGCCTATTAAATAGCCGACGAAAAACGCCATAATTATTCAATTTTTGATAAATTTTTTAATTTTTTTCTCAAACGGTTTCTTTTGGTATAAATCGTCTGTTCTGCCATTCCCATAATCTTAGCAACTTCTCTTCCAGAATATCCCCATGTACTGAGTAAGAGGATTTCCAGTGTCTGATGCTCCGTTTCTTTCAATAGTTCATAGATTCGCTTATCACCTATGTGATCCAGAAGCTCCTTTACATCCCTTGCAAACAGCTCGCTGTCCTTTTCTTTTATGGAATCCATATCCTGCATCGTTTCATCCAGATGTTCCCGGTATCTGCGCTCTTCCAGAAAGTCTTCCCTGTCCATCTGGCGCAGCTTTTGGATCTTCTCTTCTTCCATTCCCAGTTCACGCAATTTCTTTTCTTCCTGTTCTTTCCAATAATTCCACTTTCGTTCTTCACTTGTCTTGTTATAAGCCATTTATCTTTCCTCCGATCTGATTTTTGATATAGAAATCAAATCGGAGCATGGCGGTGACCGGATAGGTACGTTATAATGTTCGAAAAATGTCGAAGAAAAAAATGCTGCAACCTCTTCGATTACAGCACTTTTTTCCATCTTACGTGAATATTTCTTGTTGGTTCATAGGAGATTCCTTCTTTTTCTCATAATGAATAAAAGACTCTTGTCATCCATTATTTATTATAATTTTTCTACTATTACAATAGCTTTTTTAACAAGTTTTCTTGTCTTGGAGTTTAAAAGAAAGCTACCAGTTTTTTTCCTCTGATAGCTTTCCATTCATTCTTATTCTGTTGGGAACATCGCTGCTTCCAACTTATTCATCTCTGTATCCAAAAGACCATATTTTCCTGAATTATCTTTTTCCACGGATACTTTTACAGTAACAGTTTTTCCATAACTGTTCTTTTCAAGACTCTTCTGGACACTTTCTGTTAATACAGCTGCAAAGACTTCCGGATCATTTCCATCCAATCCCTGCTTTATTTTTTCATTGCTTACCTCTGTAGAGCTTTGTTGCAATGTCTGAAATACATTGGATGGTTCAACTTGTACACTTACTGTATAGACTCCATCCTCTTCTTTCACATCCTGTACTTTGTATTTTGCCAGTTTCTTTACTTCTGTCAGTTTTTCCGCATAATCAGCAATTCCTTTATCCGTAATGTTATCGGAATCATCAAATTGCTGTTGGATACTCTCATTAAAATCCTCTTCGATTTCTTTCTTGGCATCTTTTTCCGAGATTTCTAACAGATTCGCATAGTCCTTATATTCTCCATGATAGTGTGCATCAAGAGAACTTTGGACGTAGGATTTGGCATCAAAGTCTGGTTGTCTGGAGCAAGCTGATAACAATATACATACTATAATTCCTATACTTATGCACAAAACACAATTCTTCTTTTGCATATTCTCTCCTTCACGCTTTATTTATCTTCAATTTTTATCGAAAATAACATTTTTAAATACTGTTCTATTGACTCCTTTTGAACTTTTCTTTCAATATTATATGGAATGCACATAAAAAACTCCACATAACCATTATCAATAAAACTCAGCAATACTTCTCCATTTTCTGTTAAAAAATGTACATATTTTTT
>OHDG01001254.1_pt1 | contig 11722 bp, 8 predicted proteins | sample 1566961 | NCBI WGS metagenome assembly OHDG01 (sample SAMEA3879539, study PRJEB24766) | human gut metagenome | biome: human-associated habitat; feature: feces | place: USA | collected 1985/1987
GGCTCCGCAAGGGACTGCAACTACCATGGACGGTGGCAGTTTTGTTAAGGCCTATACACTTCCTGTTGCAGCCAGCTGGCAGGTAGATTTATTCGGTAAATTATTAAATGCAAGTCGTAGTCAGAAGACAGCTTATTTGCAAAGTCAGTATGCACAACAGGCTGTACGCTCTCAATTGATTTGCGGTATTGCCAATACGTATTATACGTTACTCATGTTGGATCAGCAAGAAGAAATCACTGCCAAAACAGTGGATATCTATGCAGAGAATGTCCGTGTAATGGAAGCCATGAAAATAGCGGGTATGACAACTGAGGCAGCTGTAACTCAAACCCGTGCTGTTTATCATCAGACTTCTGCATCTTTGATCGATTTAAGAAGACAAATTCGTGAAACAGAAAACTCTTTATCTGTTTTATTGGCAAAAGCTCCTCAGCAAATCGACCGAGGAACATTGGACGAACAGATCATGCCTGAAGACTTAACAACTGGTGTTCCCTTGCAGCTGCTGGCAAACCGTCCGGATGTTAAGATTGCAGAAATGAATCTGGCCAGTGCTTATTATTCAACCAACCAAGCACGTGCAGCCTTTTATCCGGGTCTGAACATCACAGCGACAGCCGGATGGACAAACGGTTCAGGAATCACTGTTTCCAATCCGGGTCAATTCATGTTCCAGGCATTGGCATCGTTAGCTCAGCCGATCTTTAATAATGGTAAACTGATTGCCAACTTAAAGGTTACAAAAGCTGAAGAGGAAATCGCGAAAATGAATTATCAGCAAACGATTTTGTCGGCTGGTCAGGAAGTAAGCGACGCTCTCCATTTGTATGATGCCTGCAACAACAAGCTGATTGAAGACAAAGCACGCATCGAACAGTTGGAAAAAGCGGTGGTCTATACAAAAGATCTTTTCCAAAGCGGTAGTGCTACATATTTGGAAATACTAACATCACAACAAAGCCTGTTAAGTGCACAGTTAACGGAAGTTTCAGATAATATCCAGCGCATCCAAGCTGTTATCAATCTGTATAGTGCATTAGGTGGAGGAAGAGAATAACCGTTTAAAAAGATACAATTATGATTAGTCCTTTAGCTTATGTCGATGCAAGTGCAAAATTAGGGAACAATGTTATTGTTCATCCGTTTGCATACATAGATAAAAACGTAGAAATAGGCGACAACTGCGAAATTATGCCTTATGCCAGCGTATTGAGCGGAACTCGCATGGGAAAGGGAAATCGTGTCTTCCAACATGCCGTATTGGGTGCTGAACCACAGGATTTCAAATACAAAGGTGGCGATACATTGTTGGTCATCGGTGACAATAATGTAATTCGTGAAAACGTGGTGATCAACCGGGCAACAGCCGATGGTCAAACTCAAATAGGAAATGGCAACTTTATCCATGAAGGAGTTCATATTTCTCATGATACGAAAGTTGGTAACCACTGTGTGATCGGTTACGGAAGTAAAATCTCCGGCAACTGCCAAATTGAGGATTGCGCTATTTTCGGAGGAAACATTCTCGTCAGCCAAGGATGTAGAATTGGTACTTGGGCTATGATCCAGACGGGATGCCGCTTCCGGAAAGATATTCCGCCTTATATCGTAGCGGCTAAAGAACCGACTTGTTACTATGGTGTGAACGCAGTCGTTTTATCGCACGAAGGTTTCGACGCCAAGGTCATCAAACATATCGGTCATGCCTATCGAATTCTTTTCCAAAGCAACTGTAGTGTCTTTGATGCGTTATTGATGATTCGTGATCAGGTTCCTATGAGTGAAGAGATTGAACACATCATTCAATTTGTAGAAGCGTCCGAATTAGGAATCATCCGGGAATAAAACGGTACAGATTCCATTACATACCGAAGGCGACGTCTGGAAAAAATGAACCAAGACGTCGCCTTTTTTGTTTTTATTAGAAAAGGAGGTTTCTATGGCAAGACCCGTCATACCCGGAATGTCGGCAGATGAACAAGTAAAACTGTACGAACAATTACGACATTATAACGAAGGCCGTGAGTCTTATAAAGTATCGGGTGTATATCTGTTGGTACTTCCTCACGATAACAAACCGAAATATTCTCTTTGGTGTTATTCGCCGGAACTCGAAAGAAATCCCATTCTCTTCATTCAGGATTTAAGCGAACAGATCCAGGAATCGCTGCGGATGGCGACCTCGATGTTCTTTTGTTCCAAACGTAAACTGCTGATTGTTGAATACAATGAGAAGCATATGGCGTCCAAAGGAGACGACTTGATTGGGTTTGGAAAATACAGAGGCCATTATTTATATGAAATCCTACAAATTGACCCGGCGTATGTCATCTGGATTGCCAATAAATATACGCCACGTATCCCGAAACAAGAACGCTTTGTTCAAATGGCACGTGTCTATGTCTCCATACATCTGGATCGGATCAAACAAAAGAAGAAAGTAAATGAGACCTCTCAATATCTGGGTGTAAAAGGACAAACCGTCAAAGACTTCACCCTAAAGGTAACTCATGTGCGGTTGGAAGACGATCCCTACAAAACGGGTGTGAATGGAAATGAGCCTGTGTTTTATGTAAACCAGATCGTCGGATCGACAGATATAAACGGTAACCGGGTTATCATCATTTTTCCGGCACTTTATCCCAGCCTGGTTTCCGGTCAGTTATCGGCTCTAGAACATACTTATCGGACCGGAGAAATCCTGCATATCTCTTCGGCCCGCATATTCAAAACATTTGAGTATCGTGGTATCAAATATACCCGTCTCTATTATGTCCGCTTAAAACATTAGTACATTATAGCATATATCGCAACTGGTCCAGCATCAGCGGTATTTCTTCTTCTTCAATACCGGCTTTCTTCAAATCAGGAATGTCCTGCTCAAACTGATTATAAAACTTGAACCAGTCACCATTCTCCTTTTCTACAGCCTGCTTATAGAAGTCCAAAGCAGCTTTATTATTCTGCAAAACCCATTCGGTGTGTCCGGCATTCAGATAATCCTGCATATTGGGTTGAGCTTCCAATATCTTCTTGTAATATTTCCGAGCCTGATCATACTTTCCGGTCAGGAATGAACACCAGGCAATCGGTCGCCAGGCTTTATGACTGCTCGTATCCAGATAATCGACCTTATAATAATACTTCAAAGCTTCATTGTAATTCTTCAACTCTAGATGGCAATGCCCAATACTGATCTGAACGGATAAGTTATCAGGATTCAAGGCTTCATAACGATGATAATACACCAAAGCCTTTTCGGGCTGCTTCAAGGTCTTATAACAAACCGCTATCCGACGAATAATCCATTTACTGTTCGGATTCAACAGATCTGCGTGTAAATAATCCTTTAAAGCTCCTTCCAAATCACCATTCATCTGACGACAATAACCGGCTTTCTGATATAAGATATCGTTCTCGGAATCTTGCTTGATCAATTCTTCAAAGATGGTCAACGCATCCTGAAAATAGTTCTTGCGCAAATAGTATTCAGCAATGGCTGTCAGGCTGACTGCATCAGAGATGAAAGGTCTGACTTCCGATAAATTATGGAAATCCAGCGTATAGGTAAAAATATCATCGAAATCAAGATGACTTGGGAAAAGCTTATAGAAACGATATAAATCCTGAATATAACGTCCGGCAATCTGTTCTACTTTCGAGTGTTTTTCCAACAGCTCTTCCCGATTCTGACGAATCATCTCTGCCGTCTGTTCATTGAATTGTCCCATCATGGCACTCCGGGCAGCTTCAGGCAATTGCAACATACTCAGGAAAAATGAATACTGGTCTGAATTGCACATAAACGAGGTTTGCGTCATTTGTTCAAACAAGCGCAATTCACTCTTGTTCGTTTTAAAACCTGATTCCAGAGCCGAGTGGCCGGCATTAAACGGTAAAAACCAGTTACCGATTTCCCGGAAAAACGGATAATTCTTCAAATGAACAAAGGTTGAATGCAAGACATCGGCACCTTCCATTTGCAGCTCACTGAATTCTGTCATCATCCGGCTTAATTCTTTGTCGGCAAAAATAGATTCCTGCCATTCCGGATTCATCTCATCACCCAGTTGTTCGGGATTCAAATCCTTCAGATTGATCTTTTCTCCCAGTGTCGGACTCAGTTTCATCATTCCCGGCAAGATTTCATCCCACAGTTTCTTTGATATCTTCTCCGTCTCACGCGACAGAATAAAACGAAGGATAATGGTCTGAATGATTTGTGTAAACGAAGGCAAGGCTTCTGCCAAGGCCGACATCCGATCGCTGACGAAAGGATATAACGAAATACGCTTCCGATATTTATACAGAACAAGCAGTATCGCAATCAAGGCACGGACAGATATTTCCTGTTTACGGCTGGAAGCCGCATCAAACAAAAGTCCCATCTTTTCTTTATCGAAATATTCTTCAAGTCCCAACAACAAGGCTGAAACGACCTGGCAACCGACGCTTTCCGGAAGCTCTTCATCTTGCAGAACGGCTTGCAGTTCACAAACCTCTTCTGTAGATAAAGGATCAGAAATCCAGATCTTGTTAAATAAAGTCAGACAGGCAGCTTCCAGTTCCTGCTTGACGCGGATATCCGCATCGGCAGCTTTCACATCCTGCACACTACCCAATTGCTGATGCAAATTACGGAAAGGAATAGCACAAGAAAGCTTCAAGGAACGACGGCGGCTATAATAATATAAAGGAGAATCTGTAGCCAGCGCTTTCAGCTTCACAGCATCCGCCAATTCATAGGCAGAGGCTTGTATCTGTCTGTAAATCTGTTCCTGCATCGGATCTTTTGCTCCATCCATCCGATAGCGCAGCATATATTTATAGGTTTCCTGCAATTCATCCAACTTATCCTGGAAATTATAATGTCCCGAACCAGCAATCAATCCTTGCAAGCCATCAAACACATTCTTTAATTCCTTCCGATCCAGCCATTCTATAATCCGGCTATATGTCTTATTTATATCCTGTATCGTCATAAACGTCTAGTAAACAATAAATCTGTCACAAAGATAACATGTTTTGGGTTTGTAAGTTTGCAAGTTGATGAGTTTTTAAGTTCACTGACTTATAACCTCATCTACTCTAAGCCTAAACTCATCCCACCCAATACTTCGCGGTTTTCCCTGTCAGACGACGAATCAACAGAACCAAAGCCCAGGAAACAGCAAAAGCCAGGACAGCTGCCAACGGTATCTGCAAGCAAATAGGAACATGTAAGGTTCGCATCAAGGCAACACTGGGTCCTGTAAAGAAATAATGGATCATATATACACCGAAACCGCAGACTGTCAGGTTGGCCAAAGCTTTCTGTATCCATACTGAACGAATTTCAACCTTCTTACACAACAGAAATATAGGAATCGTCATCATTACAACATTCGGAGAACAATAGTAGAAGAACAATTCCAGCTGTTCTTCTGTAAATTCAGGTAAAGATGTAATATGCCTAAAACCGGCAAACGTCACTCCAAAACCAACCACAAACATAGGTATTCCTGCCAACAAAATCTTCGATAAACTCCAGTCATGGTGACGCAAATAATGGCCTAATAACAAATAGCCATTGAATCCGGCAAAATAATACAACATATAAAACTCATTCCACGAACAAGCTCCCCATATATAAGGATTGACATATTCCCTTAAATAAGGAACAAACAATGTGACACTCCAGCCTAACAGAAACCACAGCTTGGCTTTCTCTGAAGCCTTTTCTACCCAAGCCGAAAAGATTGGCATATACAAATAAAGTCCTATCAGCAAATAAATATACCACATGTGTACATCAACGACCGAAAAGTTCATCGGTATCTGACCGATATATCCCAGTGAAACTGTCAATGCCTGACGAGTAACATCCTCTCCGGCATAAGGAAAGAACGTTAGTATCACATCCGACTCAAATCCCAATACGCCTGTCAGCCAAGGAAACAGATTATAGAGAACTGACCACACTAGGAAAGGCCAGAACACACGACTGATACGTTTCTTATAAAAGGGACCACTCTCCTCTTTCACGGGAAGCAATAATGCGCCAGTAATCATAACAAACAACGGCACACACGGACGGAGCAAGGATCCATACACCGCTCCCCAATATTTGATACTTGCAATATCTGCAGTAGGATCACCTGCATAGAAATTAAAAGGGTCTGCGCTATGACAACAAACAACCGTGAACATGGCAACCAGACGAACCACGTCAAGCCAGACAATGTGTTTGGATGGCTTAGAAATAAGTGCTTCTTTCATGTTTTATTTGATTAAGTATTATTAATGCGGTAAAGATAAAAAGAAAATAGATTGTAACAGTCGGATTTTTATATGTAAGTTTGTAAGGAAATAAAAAGTGTCTCACTCCAATAAATAAAAACAACATGGAAAAAGATCATATTATGGAAAAAAGAGAGCCTCACGACGCCATGAACTTATTTAAAGAGGTACAACAAAAAATCTTATTTCTCCGAAATCAAGAGGTCATATTAGATGCAGATGTTGCTGAATTATATGGCGTAGAGACGAAACGGATCAATGAGGCGGTTAAAAATAATACAGATAAATTTCCAGAAGGCTATATGTTTAAATTAACCCATGAGGAATTAATATATTTGCGGTCGAAAAATTCGACCACAAATATATCTTCCAAGTCCCGTGTCCTTCCAAAGGCATTTACAGAGAAAGGGTTATATATGTTGGCCACTATTCTCAAAAGCAAGCAGGCTGAGAATACAACATTTGCCATTATAGAAACTTTTGCTACTGTTCGTCAGCTGAAACGGGAACTTCGTAATTTACACGAATAATAAATTCAAATACTTATATTTATGATTGAATGTATGAAGAAAAGACGGACTATCCGTCAATACACAGAACAGGATGTTCCTGAAAAATTATTATGTGAATTGCTGGAAGTTGCTTCACGTGCTTCCAATACAGGAAACATGCAATTATACAGTGTGGTTGTCACCCGCGATCCGGAACGGAAAGCCCAACTGGCTCCGGCGCATTTCAACCAGCCCATGGTAACAAAGGCTCCCGTAGTCCTGACTTTTTGTGCCGATGTCAATCGGTTTGTCCACTGGGCAGAACAACGGAAGGCAAAGGCTGGTTTTGACAATCTGCAAATGTTCATGGCTGCCACCATCGATGCCATGCTTTTTGCCGAAGCTTTTGCCGAAGCAGCCGAAGAGAATGGTCTTGGACTTTGCTACTTAGGAACAACAGCTTATAATGCCGACCAGATCATAAAGATTCTTTCCTTACCGAAATTAGTGGTTCCCATTATTACAATTACGTTGGGATACCCGGCAGAACCACAGCCTGAACAATCGGAACGCTTACCTTTGGCAGCCATCATGCACCAGGAAACATATACCGATTACACACCGACATCCATCGATCAGTTCTATCGGGAAAAAGAAGAGTTGGCTGTTAACCAAGAATTTGTACGTATCAACCAGAAAGAGACATTGGCTCAGGTCTTCACCGACCTACGCTATACAAAAGCCAACAACGAACATTTCTCTGAAGTTCTTCTTCAGGTACTGAAAGATCAGGGGTTCTTGAAAGACTAAATATCTTAACAGGTATCTAGAATATAAGGCACGGAGACATAAAGTTATCAAATGAATCTCCGTGCTTTTATTGTTTTATCTACCCATTTTTCAATAAATATTCTTCTGACAATTTCATTCCCATGCTTTTGTCTTCAATTCGACCTCTTCCATACTTAACCCTATCCCCGATACGGCATCAGATTCCCGTAAACGCAATTGAGACTTCATTTCTTCAGTACTATAACAACAAGGTGCTTTTTTCTGGCGTTGCAGTTCACACAAAAAATCCCTCAACTGTATTAAGGCCTCTTCATCATCTAACAATGCATTCAGATGCTCAAATATACTAGCTCTTAATTCTACCGTTGTCATATATTTTCATTTTGATAAGTGATCAACGCAAAAATAAGAAAATTTCTCTGAAGTTCTTCTTCAGGTACTGAAAGATCTGGAGTTCTTGAAATAGAAGATAACGAGAATCGTAAATGAAAGTAACGAGAAGCTTTTTCAAACCTCGTTACTTTTATTCTCAAATACGCCGGCTTTTACTCAAAACACGCCAGATTTTGATGAAAAGCCGGCGTGTTTTCTTAGGGTTCAAACCTGAATAAAAAAATATCCGCCTGATTTATGAATAAACCAGACGGACATTACTATTTATATAAGGTATGTATAAGACTTATACATTATACAGTCGGTTGCGGAGCAGCCGGGTTGTTGTCTTCTTCTTTGATACCTTTGTTAGTTTCCATTTCGCACTGCGGAATACGATAAATCATGATCTGAGATTCCGGTTCCAGATTGAACTGAACGATTGCTTCGTAGTTTGTATTCTTACGGATAATCGGTTTCTTCAGACGCAGGATATCGAACAAGGCAAAACCTTCACCCCACAATTCCATACGACGCTGTAACCAGATTTCGTCCTGCATTTCCTGAGCAGAAGAAGCAGTACAAGCGTATGACGGGTTACGATAAGTCTTCACGAAGTCTTCCAGTGTCTGTTTAGCCTTAGTCAGGTTACCCGACATAGCTTCACCTTCAGCCTTGATCAGATACATTTCTTCAACACGCATCAAAGGCCAGTCTTGTGAGTTGGTTGTATTACCCATCACATCCTGATAAGCACCGAACTTCACGTTGGTGTAAGGAGACAAACCGAAGTATTCGATAACCGGAGTACCACCAACTGTTTCATTGTCTACCAATGTAGATGTTCCTTCCGGAGAAATGAACCATTGTTTACGGATATCTGTATCCGGAATCTGATCATACAAAGCTGAACTTACATAACGGAATGAACCAGTCAATGTGGTATAACCGTTACCAGTCAATGAACACAAGTGAGATGGCCAGTTGATAATACCTGTTGTTACAACATCGTTATCCGGAGTAATCAAAACGCCCCATAACCAAGAACTTGCAGAAGCAGAGTTGAATGTCGGTTTAGAAACTTCAGCCAAAGACTGCGGAGTACCACCGGCGATAGCCTTTTCTGCATCACTGGCTGCTTCAGCCCATTTCTGCATCAACAGATTAGCACGAGCACGCAAACCATAAGCAACAGCCTCGTCAATCTGATCCTTGTTTGAACCATTATCGAAACCAGCCAACAATTCAATTGCCTGATTCAAATCGCTCATGATCTGATCATATACCTGCTGAACTGTTGCACGAGGATTCGTCTGCATTTCTTCTTCAGTCATCGTTTCAGTGATGATCGGAACGCAAAGCTCATTCTCGTGTCCGGCATAAGTAAACTGATAAGTCTGTGCCAGGTTCAGATAGTCATAAGCACGAGCAGCCAAAGCCTGACCACGATAACGCTTCATTGCTTCATCTTCACTACCTTCAGTCAGAATTAGCACATTGTTGGCAGCCTTCATGTGGTTGTAGAATGTTTTCCAGATCAATTCATCACCTACACTGGTATAAAGACGGTCTGAATAATTCTGTGCTGTACCAAACCAGTTATAACCTGAAGTCGTACAAGGCATATCCTGTCCACCTTGTTCATAGAACTGACTAACAGCTGCTACACCAAAGTCATTATGATAAGTTGTTGCATCATCAGAAATGGTTCCAAACACATTCAATTTGGCTGCCATTGCATTTACTTCAGCTGTAATCAGGTTAGGACGCTGATCAATGATATCTTCCTTTTGATCACCTCCAACATACTGACCTTCCGGAAGCTTATCCAAATCGCAAGAAGCCAATAATAAGGCTGCACTTACGAACATCAAATATTTATTTGTCATTTTCATATGCTCTAAATACAATTAACGGATTAGAAATTCAATGAGATACCGCCAGAAATCGTACGGATCGGTGAATAAACGTTATCAGATGCTACATAACCTTGACGTGGGTCCAGACCTTTACGAGCTGTCAATAAGGCTACGTTATCAGCTACGAAATACAGACGGATACCGTCGATCTGCAACTTGCGTGTCCAAGATTTCGGTAATGTATAACCGAAAGTAATGTTCTGCAAGCTCAGGTAATCAGAACTTGTCAACCAACGGTCTGACAAACTTGCAGTATACAAGTCTTGTACGTTCATACGCGGTACGTTTGTATTTTTATTTTCAGCAGTCCAAGCATTCAACATATCTACGTGCCATGCAGAACCTTGTGCATCTGTACTCATCAAACTCTGATAAGTGTAATCCAAAACTCGTCCGCCTAACTGATATGCAAAGGCAATTGAGAAATCAAAGCCGTGGAATGTCAAACTAGTACCGAAACCACCATATACCTTCGGCAGAATATCACCCGTTGCAAAACGATTAGATGAAGCTTCAGAATATGAAGTAGTAACGGTTTCACCAGCAGCATTCGGTTCAGTCAAGGCCCACTGGCTTTCACCAGTTTCCGGATTTACACCTGCATACTTCGGCAAATACAACTGATACATAGATTCACCTTCACGATAGATACGACCACCATCGATCAACTGTCCGTTCAACTCTGGAGCCAATTCCAATACTTTGTTCTTGAAGTGAGTCAAGTTGAAGTTGATATCCCATGTAAAATCTTTTGTATTGATGATGTTTGAATTCAAATCCAATTCAACACCACGGTTCACCATAGATCCTACATTTTCCGGGAAACGAGAGTAACCCATTGACGGAGATACAGGCTTGAAGTAAAGCATATCGGTTGTCTTACGAGAGAAGTACTCAGCACTACCGCTCAACTTGCCACCCCAGAAAGTAAAGTCGAAACCGGTATTGAAACTGTGTGAAGTTTCCCAAGTAATATCCGGATTACCTTTATAATATAGAGAAGTTGAGAAGTCACCGTTACTGTTAGCCAATGTATATTGGTCCATGTACGGATAATAGTTACGATACAGACCACCTTCGTACATCAGGTTATCATTACCCTGCAAACCGTAGCTGATCTTGAACTTCAACATATCAATCCATTTCTGGTTTTCCAAGAAGGCTTCCTTGTTCATCAACCAACCTGCACCGATTGACCAGAAGTTACCCCAACGGTTATCCGGATGGAAGGCAGAAGAAGCATCACGACGATAAGAAGCAGAACCGAAGTACTTGCCATCATAATCGTACTGTACACGGAACAACCAACCTTCTGTAGCATAGTTGCTAGAATAAGAAGCATTGTTCTGGTTCAAGATACCGTTGTTCAATTCAGGAACATCCGGATTATAGATCTTTTCACGTGAACCATACAAATACTGGTATTTGTAATTGTAGTTTTCATGACCAGCCAATACATCCAAATTATGTACATCATTGAATGTCTTGTTGTAAGTCAATAAATACTGCTGGTTAGTACTGAAAGTACGTTGAGAAGCTACAGAAATCAAACCACCCACACCACTTGTTTCAGAATACTGGCCATAGAATGGGTTTGTCATATTGGTATAACGTACATTATTAGCATCCACACCAATATTGATCTTTGCTTTGATACCACCCCAGATATCGATATCTGCAAACCACTTACCGCTGATTACATCACCAGAATATCTCATCATATCCAGCATATAGCTTGCCAGCGGGTTTGCGTTCGGGATAACATTCTCACGAGAGAAGTTAGTATCAGAACCATAGTCGTAACGCAAATAACCACGGTTGTCTGTCATAATGTTTCCAGCAGCATCACGAATATACATCGGGTAG
>OHDG01001262.1_pt1 | contig 11651 bp, 8 predicted proteins | sample 1566961 | NCBI WGS metagenome assembly OHDG01 (sample SAMEA3879539, study PRJEB24766) | human gut metagenome | biome: human-associated habitat; feature: feces | place: USA | collected 1985/1987
CTCCGACGGCGACGTGGTGGGCGCGGTGCTGGACCGCAACGGTCTGCGCCCCAGCCGCTACTATATCACCAAGGACGGCCGGATGATCCTGTCCTCCGAGGTGGGCGTGCTGCCCTGTGCCCCGGACAACATTCTGATGAAAGACCGCCTGCGCCCCGGCAAGATGCTGCTGGTGGATACCGTCAAGGGCGAGGTCGTGGATGACGAGAAGCTGAAGGAATACTACGCCAGCCGCGAGCCCTACGGCGAGTGGATCGACCGGAATCTGGTCCGGCTGAAGGACCTGAAGATCCCCAACATCAAGGTCCCCAGCTACACCGGCGAGGAGCTGACCCGCCTGCAGAAGGTCTTTGGCTACAAATACGAGGAAATCAAGGAGCTGATCCTGCCCATGGCCCGGGCCGGTGCCGAGCCCTCCGGAGCCATGGGCACCGACACCCCGCTGGCTGTCCTGAGTGACCAGCACCCCCCGCTGTTCAACTACTTCAAGCAGCGGTTCGCACAGGTCACCAACCCGCCCATCGATGCCATCCGTGAGAAGGTGGTCACCTCCACCAGCGTCTATGTGGGTGCCCACGGCAACCTGCTGGAGGACAAGCCCGAGAACTGCAAGGTGCTCAAGGTGCAGAACCCCATCCTGACCAGCACCGATCTGCTCAAGATCAAGCACATGAACGTGCCCGGCTTCAAGACCGCCACGGTGTCCATCAATTACTATAAGAACACCAGCCTGGAAAAGGCCATCGACCGCGTATTCCTGGAGGTGGACCGCGCCTACAAGGATGGTGCCAACATCATCATCCTCTCTGACCGCGACATTGACGAGTACCACGTCTCCATCCCCAGCCTGCTGGCTGTTTCTGCCGTGTCCCAGTACCTCATCCGTACCAAGAAGAGCACGGCCATGGCCCTCATCCTTGAGAGTGCCGAGCCCCACGAGGTGCACCACTTTGCCACCCTGCTGGGCTACGGTGCCTGCGCCGTCAACCCCTATCTGGCCCACGACACCATTGCCCAGCTCATCGACGAGGGTCTGCTGGACAAGGATTACTACGCCGCCGTGGATGACTACAACAAGGCTGTGCTGAACGGCATCGTGAAGATCGCCTCCAAGATGGGCATCTCCACCATCCAGAGCTACCAGAGCAGCCAGATCTTTGAGGCGGTCGGCATCTCCAAGGATGTCATCGACAAGTACTTCACCGGCACGGTCAGCCGTGTGGGCGGCATCGGTCTGGAGGACATTCAGGCGGATGTGGAAGCTGCCCACAACGCCGCCTTTGACCCGCTGGGTCTGGACATCAACATGGAGCTGGCCGACGGCGGCGCTCACAAGTTCCGCAGCGGCAAGGAAGAGCACCTCTTCACCCCGCAGACCATCCATCTGTTCCAGAAAGCCTGCTTCACGGGCGACTACAAGGCCTTCAAGGACTTCACCCGCACCGTGGATAACATGGGTGCCGAGGGCATGCACCTGCGCAGCCTGCTGGACTTCAGCTATGACCCCAACGGCGGCATCCCCCTTGAGGAGGTGGAGCCCGTCAGCTCCATCGTCAAGCGGTTCAAAGCCGCTGCCATGAGCTACGGTGCCCTGAGCAGCGAGGCCCACGAGACCATCGCCATCGCCCTGAATCGTCTGGGCGGCCGGAGCAACACCGGCGAAGGCGGCGAGCCCGAGGAGCGCTACCAGAGCGAGAGCAACTCCAAGATCAAGCAGGTAGCCTCGGCCCGCTTCGGTGTGACCAGCAAGTATCTGGTCTCCGCCGAAGAAATCCAGATCAAGCTGGCACAGGGCGCAAAGCCCGGCGAGGGCGGCAACCTGCCCGGTGCCAAGGTCTACCCCTGGATCGCCAAGACCCGCCACAGCACCACCGGCGTGGGCCTGATTTCTCCCCCGCCCCACCACGACATCTACTCCATCGAGGATCTGGCCGAGCTGATCTATGACCTGAAGAACGCCAACCGCCACGCCAACATCAACGTGAAGCTGGTCAGCGAGGCCGGTGTCGGCACCATTGCCGCCGGTGTTGCCAAGGGCGGCGCACAGGTCATCCTCGTCTCCGGTTACGACGGCGGCACCGGTGCAGCCCCCCGCACCTCCATCAAGAACGCGGGCCTGCCCTGGGAGCTGGGCATCGCCGAGACCCACCAGACCCTGATCCTGAACGGCCTGCGCAGCCGCGTCCGCATTGAGAGCGACTCCAAGCTGCTCTCCGGCCGCGATGTTGCCATCAGCTGTATGCTGGGCGCTGAGGAGTTCGGCTTCGGCACTTCCCTGCTGATGTGCGAGGGCTGCGTGATGATGCGTGTCTGCAACCTGGACACCTGCCCCATGGGCATCTGCACTCAGAACCCCGAGCTGCGCAAGCGGTTCAAGGGCAAGCCCGAATATATCATCAACTACCTGACCTTTGTGGCGCAGGAGCTGCGGGAGTACATGGCCAAGCTGGGCGTGCGCACCATCGACGAACTGGTGGGCCGCACCGACCTGCTCCATGTCAAGCCCAGTGCTGCCGGCAGCCGTGCCGCCAAGATGAATCTGGACTGCATCCTGCACAACCCGGCCATTGCAAACAGCAACGTCCACTTTGTGCCTGCCGATACCTATGACTTCCACCTTGAGAACACCCTCGACATGAAGGTGCTGATGAAGAAGTTCAAGCTGGGCAGCAAGGCACCCCAGAGCGTCCGGCTGGAGGTCTCCAACACCGACCGCGCCCTGGGTGCCATCTTTGGCAGCGAGATCACCCGCAAGTACGGCAGCTCCCTGCCCGACGATGTCTACACCGCCGAGTGCATCGGCGCAGGCGGCCAGAGCTTTGGCGCGTTCATCCCCAAGGGCCTGACCCTCAGCCTGACCGGAGACTGCAACGACTACATGGGCAAGGGCCTGTCCGGCGGCAAGATCATCGTCCGCCCGCCCGAGGGCATCGGCTACAAGCCCGAGGAAAACATCATCACCGGCAACGTGGCCCTTTACGGTGCCACCAGCGGCAAGGCCTTCGTCTCCGGCGTGGCCGGTGAGCGCTTCTGCGTCCGCAACAGCGGCGCGACCGCCGTTGTCGAGGGCGTGGGTGACCACGGCTGTGAGTACATGACCGGCGGCACTGTCGTGGTTCTGGGCCAGACCGGCAAGAACTTCGCAGCCGGTATGACCGGCGGCGTGGCCTACGTTCTGGACGAGAACTGGGATTTCTACCAGCGGGTCAACAAGGAGACCGTGAGCCTGGAGCCTGTGGAGCACAAGTACGATGTTGCTGCCCTGAAGGAGCTCATCCGTGAGCATGTGGAAGCCACCGGCTCCCCCCGCGGCAAGGAGATCCTGGACAACTTCAGCGAGTACCTGCCCAAGTTCAAGAAAGTCCTCCCCTACGATTACGACCGGATGCTCCGGATCATCGCTTCCATGGAGGAGCGCGGCCTGGACGGCGAACAGGCACAGATCGAAGCATTCTACGCTGTGCAGAAGAAAAAGTAAGGAGGGCTGGATCATGGGCAAGATCACTGGATTTATGGATTACACGCGCAAGACCAGCACGGATGTCCCGCCGCTGGAGCGCATTGAAAATTTCAACGAGTTTCACGTCTGGCTCTCCCGCGAGGAGCAGCAGACCCAGGCCGCCCGCTGCATGGACTGCGGCGTGCCCTTCTGCCAGGCCGGCATGATGATCGGCGGCATGGCATCGGGCTGTCCGCTGAACAACCTCATCCCCGAGTGGAACGACCTGGTCTATCAGGGCAAGTGGGAGCTGGCGCTCCACCGCCTGCGCGCCACCAACCGCTTCCCGGAGTTCACCAGCCGGGTGTGCCCCGCCCTGTGCGAGGCCGCCTGCACCTGCGGGGACGTGACCGGCAGCAGCGTGACCGTGCGTGAGAACGAGCACGCCATCATCGAGACGGGCTACGCCAAGGGCTGGCTCCACGCCGCCCCTCCCCCGGCCCGCACCGGCAAGAGCGTGGCCGTCATCGGCAGCGGCCCGGCCGGTCTTTCGGTGGCCGAGTACCTGAACATCCGGGGCCACGCCGTCACCGTGTTTGAGCGCGCCGACCGCGTGGGCGGCCTGCTGATGTACGGCATCCCCAACATGAAGCTGGACAAAGCCGTCATCGAGCGCCGCATCAGGATCATGCAGGCCGAGGGCGTGGAGTTCCGCACCAGCATGGATGTGGGCGGTGCCGTGGATGCCGAGAGCATCCTGAACAGCTACGATGCCGTGGTGCTCTGCTGCGGTGCCAAAAAGGCCCGTGACCTGAACGTTCCGGGCCGGGATGCCAACGGCGTGCACTTTGCCGTGGATTACCTCACCAGCGTGACAAAGAGCCTGCTGGACAGCAAATTTGCCGACGGCAGGGCCATTGATGCCAAGGGCAAGAACGTTCTGGTCATCGGCGGCGGCGACACCGGCAACGACTGCCAGGGCACGGCCCTGCGGCAGGGCTGCACTGATCTGGTGGCTCTGGAAATGATGCCGCAGCCCCCCAAGGAGCGTGCCGCCAGCAACCCCTGGCCCGAGTGGCCCCGGGTGCTCAAGGTGGACTACGGCCAGACCGAGTGCATGGCAAAGTTCGGCAAGGACCCCCGTGTCTACCAGACCACGGTCAAAGAATTCCTCAAGGACGATGCAGGCAACCTGACTGCTGCCGTCATCTCCTACCTCAAGCCCGAGCGTGACCCCGAGACCGGCCGCACCAACATGGTGCCCACCGGCGAGGAGTTCACCTACAACTGTGAGCTGGCCTTCATTGCCGCCGGTTTTGTGGGCTGTGAGAGCTATGTGGCCGATGCCTTCGGTGTCAGCCTGACCGGCCGCGGCTGTGTGGACACCGACCACTTCCGCACCAACGTGGACAAGGTGTTCGCCTGCGGCGATATGCGCCGGGGCCAGAGCCTTGTGGTCTGGGGCCTGCGCGAGGGCCGCGACTGCGCCGCCGAGGTAGACCGCTACCTCATGGGCTACACCAACCTGTAAGCCCGCATCCCGGCCATTACTGAACCATTCTCTTTCCTATCCTAAACAAGCGGAAAGCCCCATCGGTATTTTTCGTACCGATGGGGCTTTCTGCGTTATTTTCTTGGGGTTTCTCTCTTCGTGAAGGGGAGCGGGCGAACCCTCTCCGGGCAGTTGCCTTGCCCTCTCAGTCAAAGCCTAACAGCTTTGCCAACTCCCTCAAAGGGGGAGCCAAGGGCGGCTCATGGATAGGTTTCTGCTTTGTCCAACCTCTCCGTCATCATCGCTAGCGCTCGATGCCACCTCCCCCTACTAGGGGAGCTGTCGCCGCAGGCGACTGAGAGGTTGTACGAAGGATCACTTCATCTCTTTCACCCTATTCCACCCCCGGATCACTTCCCACCGGCCCACAGAAGCGTCTGCGGGCTTATCGGCGGAGATGAGCTGGCTTTCAACAGCCCAAGTCAGAGCCTTCTGCTCATCGGTGGCATCCTCAGCCATCACAGCGGCAGGGGCGGGTTTGCCAGCTTCGGTCCAGAGGAGTTTTGCCAGTTCGGTGGTGTTCTGGGGGATAGCTGCACCGGCAGGCAGGACAGTGTTCAGGTACAGTTCCGTGCCGATCATGTAACCGGTATAACCCAGCACAGCCGTACCGGCACCGGCAACACCGATCATGGCAGCGGTACCCAGCACGCCGGGACCTTCGCTTTCAATGGTGGCATCCTGCGTCATGGCCTCGATGGTCACAGCCTGTGGAGGCATCTTGAAGGTCAGGGGGTTCTCCTTGACGTTCACATCCAGCTTCGCATCACTGTTAATGCTCCACAGGTCAAACACAATCGCATCGGTGGGGGCGGTGTATTTCACCGTCACTTCGGCATTTTCGGGAACTTTAGCCGTCAGGGTGCCATCCTCGGCCTTGGTAAATTCCACTGCCTTGCCGTCAGCATCCTTCACAGCCACTTCGGCGTTCTTGACGGTCAGGTCGTACCGCTTGACAACAGGAGCAACCGGTTCGGTATCTTCCTTCTTGTCATTGTCCTTGTTGGTGTCATCCGGCTTGTTGTCGCCCGGCTTCGGGGGCAGGGTGCCGCCGTTGTTGGTCAGCTGGCTTTCGTCAAACTTGCCGCCGGAGATCACACCGGTTTTCTCATTGGTCACAGCACCGGTAAAGTTGCCGTTGCCAATGGTTCCGTTGTTTGTCACCTTGCCGGAAAACGTACCATCGTTAATTGCGCCATTATTGGTCACTTCGCCGGAAAACGTACCATTCTCAATTTTACCATCGCTCTCGTTTGTCACGCCTCCAGAGAATTGAGTCGCCTTTTCTCCGGTCGTTGTGATTGTGCCCTTATTGGTCACTTCACCAGTTACGGTACCGCCGTTGGCGTTCAGGGTTCCGTCGTTTTCAATGGGAATGTTCAGGGTACCACCCGTACCACTGTCAATCAATGTCAGATTACCATAATTGATGATTTTCTTTTCGGCGTTTTCTCCAGCAACCTGCTTGCCCGTCAGATCAACAGTAACTGTAACGCCCTCGGGGATGGTCAATGTATTCTCCATGTCGTCCGGTGTTACATAGCTCAGGAATTTGAGCTGAGCATTCCCATGCGCTTTGTCTTGAATCGCTTTTAAGGTTGATTCATCCGGCCATCTGTGGCCAATCAGTTTGACATACGCCTCATATTCTACCTCATTGCATACACCAGTAGCGGAAGCATCTTCAATTCTTTCGAATTTTCCGCTTACAATCTTTCCCACAGACTCATTTACGACTGTTCCGGTAAACTCAGCATTCTCCGTTCCGGTAATCGTTCCACGGTTTTGGATTTTTCCGCTGACGGTAGCATCATTTACACGCAGCTGAACACCTTTATGAATGACCATATCATAGCTTTCACTGTTTGTAATGGTGCCGCCACTCAGTGTGATCTCTGTATTGCTACCAGAGGAAGTCCATAAGCCATATCCTTTGTTGTTGTCGATGGTTCCTCCACTCATTATGAACTTGGACGTTCCACTCCAAGCAATCGAAACACCATCATTGCTGCAATTTTTGATTTCAGCCGAGTCGCTCATGGTAAAAGTACAGGTGTTCCCAGAGTCAGGATACATTTTTACGCCTGCACCTTCTGGTGCTGTACAATTTTCAATTGCGCCTCCGGTCATGTTGAAGGTGCCATCGCTCATGTACACACCGCCACCGCTTGTGCTTGCGGTAAAGCCCTGAATGGTGCCGCCACTGATCGTCAGGGCACTGCCGGAGCCTTCCATATAGATTGCTCCGCCGCGACCTGTTACCGTACCATTGCCCTGAATGATACCGTTGCCCACACTATCCTTGATTTCCAGCGTTCCGCCATTGATGTTAAACGCTCTCTGGTTATTTGCCGCTGTAATGGTGTGGCCGTTCAGATCAATGCTCAGTTCTTTATTATTGATAGAGAGAGTGCCTGTTAACGTAATATCGCCGCTCAATTGGACATTTCCGCCGTTTGTAGCAGCAGCTGTCAGCCCCGTCAAATCTGAAACCGATGTAGCTGTACCGCTCGAAGTGCCGCCCGTTGCGTCCGACAGCGTTATCGCATCATCTCCCAGGGTTGTACCCCCCCCCCTACTGTTGCCAGAGCGGGTGCAGGCATTATGCTGACTGCCATACTGACTGCCAGTGCCATACTAATCAATCGTTTTTTCATCTGCAAAAGCCTCCTTATAAAAATACGTTCTGCAGATCTGCCCCGGCAGGAAAGCCGGACGCATCCGTTGCTTTTTTGCCCACGGTGGGCAAATCATCAGCACCATTGTAACAAATTTTGGAGCATTTGGCAATGTTTTAAGGCAAATTGTCGAATATCCGGTAAAATGGCCTTTCAGCCTGCATTTCGTCCCGAGGAAGGCGGTGATTTCTCCTTGACTTTTGCACCTGTGCAGCACATAATAAGGTCGCGAATGTAAATTGGTGCGTATCCATGGTATCACCAAGCAGCAAGAAGCCCCATCGGTAGTGCCTATACCGACGGGGCTTCCTGCTTTGCTGGGGGTTAGTGCTTACCGGCCTTGAACCATCTGTCAAGCCACTTGCAAATGACAAACCCACACAGAAACAGCAACAGCGCTCTGCCTTATCCGGCAGGCCGCTTTGCGTCAATCTTCTCTCTTCAATTCTTCTTGCAGCACCCGTTTGAACAAAACCGGGTAATTACTTGCACCATGCACGATATGGTAGACGAACACAGTATCCACAATCAGCCGATAGACGCAGAGATACTGCCCGGCGATCACATAGCGATAGCCGCTTTTCAGCAGTTCGGCATCTCTTGGAAGCGAACCCGACAGCGGGAAACGTTCCAACCGCGAAAGAGAATCCAAGATTCGGTCCGTGATTTTTCGGGCAGAATTCGGCCCTACCAGATTCATGTGAAGCTCTGCGACTGCTTCCAGTTCCCGCTGTGCCGACTCCAGAATTTCGATCTTAGCCACGACGATAGATCTCCTCCAGCCGTTTTCTGGAATCCTCCAGCGTGTAAGCCGGAGCACCAGCAAGCCTTCCCTGTTCCGCTGCTTCCAGCTTTGCCCGGAGTTTCAACGCCTCTTCCCGCTGTTCGAATGCTTCAATGCTCATCACAACAAGGTCACCCTCTCCATTTTTTGTAATGTAGATTGGCTCGCCCGCTCCGTGCGCCAGATTTGAAATGGAACCGTAGTCATTGCGAAGCGCCGTAGACGACTTAATGATCATAGTGCGCACCCCCTAAATGATTCTAATATAATTCTATCAGAATCATTCATTTTCTTCAAGCGTTCTCATCAAAAAAGCGGCCCGCCCTCTCCGGCAGGCCGCTTTGCGTCAATCCGTATCGTATTCGGTACCGGCCCCACCGGTCGGCTGCTCCGTCTGCGCGGCAGACGGTGTGGTACCGGCGGAAGGAGTCGTGGTCTCGGGCGGGGTGGCGGGCACCTCGGCCTCGACCTCTGCCGCCATATAGACGATGATGGTCGAGCCGACCTCCACCATGGCACCGGGCTCCTCGCTGCAATAGGCCACACAGCCCGAAACATAGGAGCCATCGTTATAAATGGGATAGAAGCTCGCATTCAGCCCCACCTGCGCCAGCTGCTGCTCCGCGCCATCCCGGGTAAAGCCTGCCACGTTGGGCATCTCCACCATCTGCGGGCCGCGGCTGACCACCAGATCGATGGTGCTGCCCTCTTCGATGACCTCCCCGGCTTCGGGGGTCTGACGGATGATCTTGCCCTTTTCCACAGTATCACTGTATTCCATGGTCACATAGAACAGGTAATCCCCGGCATAGCTGTTGTTGTTGCGCACCTGCGAATCGTAGTCCATCCCCACAAAGTCAGGGGCCAGATTCACCGGCTCTGTCACCAGCGAGCTGGCCGGTTCGGAGGCCGGGGTGGATTCCGCAGGCTTTGCGGTGTGCAGCCCCTGATTTACCAGCCCCCACACGATGAGCAGCGTCAGGATGGCCAGCAGGATCAGGATGGCCGCCAGCAGGTTGCGCAGGCTGAGGATATGCTTTTTCCGTTCCTCTTCCTCGGTGGACTGAGGGCGCGGCGCGGCCTGCTGCAGGGTCTGGGTAAGCTCCGTGGTATACTCCTGGCTGCTCAGTGCCCGGAACAGCTGGGGCACGGTCTGGATGCGCTCGGCAGGCCTGAGCTGCAGGCCCATCCAAAGCACATCCGAAACATACTCCGGCACCGCCCGTTCCAGCGTGCGGGCGCGGGGGTTGGAGTCCGACACCAGCCGCTGTGCCGCAGGAACAGGGCTCTGCCCGCAGACCATCCGGTAGACCACAGCGGCAAGGCTGTATTCGTCGGTGTAACGGCCCTCGAATTCGGTGGTGGAATACTGCTCCGGTGCCGAGTAGCCCTCGTACAGCTGCTCGTGCAGGCCGCTGCCCGCCGTGCGCAGCCCCACGGTGGCGTAGCCCGTCAGGCGTGCCCGGCCGTTTTCCAGCACCCGGATGTTTTCCGGGCAGATGCCCCGGTGCACCAGCCCCACCTGATGCATGGCCGCCACGCCGTCAAACACAGGCTGCAGCATATTGCGGGCCGTCTCGGCCGAAACCGGGCTGGGACGCTCATCCAGCCACTGCTGCAGCGGGATGCCGCCGGGGTTTTCCATCACGGCGTAGACGGTGTTGTTCTCCTCGAACACATCCAGCACAGCCTCCAGACCATTTGCGGGGGTGATGCGCTGGATGGAGCGGTAGAGATCGGCAAAGTCCATCCGAGTGGTCTTGAACAGCACCTCGCTGCCCAGCTTGGGCCGGAGCAGCGCGTCCGTGCCCCGCTCCGCCGACAGCGTCAGGGGCATATACTCCTTGATGGTCACCCGGAACCGCCCGACGTTCTCCACGCCCCGGTACAGGATGCCCTCGCCGTCGATGCTCTGCATCTCGCCCACGGTATACCGCCCGGCCAGCAGCGTGCCCACCGGCAGGCTGCCCGCCGGGTTGCGCCCGGCCAGTACCCCGCCGCAGTGCGGGCACACCGACACCCGGTTTTCCAGCTCACCCATGCAGTATGGGCAGATGCGTTTTGCTTCCATGTGCGCCACCTCGTTTCTTCGTGGTCTGTTTCAAATCATTGTACCATATTTGCCCCCGCCGCGCAATCCGCAAAGCAAAAAAGCGCCGCCCTCTGAGTTTTTTCACAGGGGGCAGCGCTCAATTCGCACCAATATCAGCAGTAGAACTTCGATTCACCAAACACATCGTTCCACTGTGCCACAATGTAGCTTGAACGGCTTTCCAGAACATCTACAATTGCGCTCAACGTTCTGGCAGGAATCTTCGAGTTATTGTTGGCCACGATACAGCCTCCCGCTTCCGTAATCCAGATCTTTGTTGCACTGGCATTCGGAACACCCTTTGCAACATGGACATGAACCGGTTCCAGCGGTGCACCTTCATTGCTCCAGAAGAAAATCACATAACCGAACAGCCGGAACAGACTAGGCACTTTCGATTCCCCCCTCATGCGAGAAGCGGATCAGAAGATGTGCCGTTGATTTGACCAGCTCTTTCAGGCTCGCCATTTCCATTTCAGAATAGCCATTATTGGTCCACAAATACCCCGGCAGAATACAGGTCGCCGACTTAAAGCCATTTTCTACAGGTGTTTCAATCTGTACCTTTACCTGCTCCTGATTACCATTCTGAATTGGCGAGGAATAAACGATTTCCGTCCCATCATTCAAGGTCATAAAAGGATATAGCATCCGAACACCCTCTTTCTTAAAAGAAGTATACCATGAAATCCAGAAAGTTTCAATTATCGATAAATATCATCGCCGAGGCTGGTTCTAAACACTTAAGGGCGGAGGAGATGATCGTGGTTGCCTGCTGATGCTTCTTCCGCCATGTAAAAAGCCGCTCTTTGTGCATCAAAACACAAAAAGCGGCTTCATTACGTCCTTATTCAGACCTGCAGAGCATTATTCCGGCAGGTCCTCTTCGTTCTCGAGAGAGTGCCAGACGTTCTGGACATCGTCGTTGTCCTCCAGGGCATCCAGCAGCTTGCCCATTGCCTTGAGCTGATCGGGGTCGGTCAGGCGGGTGGTGGTCATGGGGACCATGGCCAGGTCGTCGCTCAGGATCTCGTAGCCCTTCTCTTCCATGGCCTTGACCACAGCGGAGTAGTTCTCGGGATCGGTGGTGATCTCGGCAGCGTCCT
>OHDG01001264.1_pt1 | contig 11647 bp, 9 predicted proteins | sample 1566961 | NCBI WGS metagenome assembly OHDG01 (sample SAMEA3879539, study PRJEB24766) | human gut metagenome | biome: human-associated habitat; feature: feces | place: USA | collected 1985/1987
TAGCTGGGGCAGCAAATACTTTTAGATTATTACTATTGATGTGCCCTAAAAACCATATGGAACTATATAGAAAGATTTATTCATATGATTATCTATATTTGACGAAATTAGCCTGTACAACAAATGATGAAATCTTTCAACAGGAAGCTTATGTAAATAGGGCATCTATTGCTATGGATTCTATGGCAAGGTATATAATTCCAATAAATATCAATTGTTTATTTACTTGTTACAGAGTTATGTATGTATTAATGAATTTGGAGAAAAAATTGAATTATGTATAGATGAACTTGAGACATTTACGTTATCTGCTGAAGCTAACTGTGATTTTTTATTTTGGAAAGCAAAATATTATCTGGTCAAGGGGGATTATGAAAAAATAACAAAAGAATTGAATAATTACATCAAAGAAGATCCAAGACTATATTATATGTACGCTTTGGGAATTAAGCATCTATATGGAATCGATAAATGTATAGAGGAATTAAACGCTGCGCAGATATTATATCCAGATAATTGGTTGATAAAATATTCTTATTATGATCATAATTTGTCAAAAGTATTTAAAACGGATATTAAACTAGCCGTAGAATATATTCGTCAAATGCAAGTATTTACCTCAAAATTATCATTAGAAGATTTTTTTCACTATGAATACAATAAATTAGTTGTTGCATTTTATAACAAGCAATTGAAATCTTCGCAGGAGTTAGAATATTTAATGCAAAATTGTTATAAAAATAATTTATCAGTAGAGCAATCGCGAGTGTGCAATTTGTTAGGTCAATTTTATTGGTGTAATAACGATATAAAGAAAGCGATTCATTATTTCGAAATTGGTAAAATGATACAGCATCAAACTGATCATCATACCTATTGGTGGATCTCGAATACTAATCTTGCATTATTATATTTTGAACAGAACAGGTATGATGAATGTTTGCAATCTATAAACTGTATTGTAAATAAATATTGCGAAAACAAATGGAAAAAAATAGTCCGTTTTTTCTCCCAGAAAAATATTATTTCATCGCAATTAATTGATGATAAGGAAATTACTTCGTTTATGCTTATTTTATGGATTGCATATTCCATAGATAAAGAGGAGGGGCATAGAATTATACAAAGCATAAACTTACAAAATTCAACTTCGTTGCATCAAGCCTATTTTGACTTGAACTTTCTTGATAATTTTGTAAATGGAACTCTTAAACAAACAAATTACTTTTTTGAAAGCCATTATATGATTAAATGTTAAAACAATTTGGTAAAATGCATCTGTATAATTTTTGAAAGTTCCGTGATGTTAATGGAATCTTCGATGAATAAAATGTGATCACGGATATATTTTTGCAGCAATATGCAACAAATCCAATAAATAACCTTGATGTTTTGTGTTTGGTCGTTCAAAAGGGCGAATAAATCTGTAAGATCATAATATTCCAGATATGTATATGCGTAATCAAAACCAATTTCACCATAAAACATGTCGCCAGAAGGTAGTAAATATAATTTCCCATTATAGCGAACAATATGATTTATAACACTTTTTCCGTAATTAATGGAATAATAAGTATCATATTTATGTGCTTTCAAAAGTTGGAGAAGATGTTTCAACATCAGAAAAGTTTTATTTTCAAAAAGGGCACAATTTTTATCCAGTATGTAATTTAACTCACTTAACATATTGGAAAAAGTGTAGGGTTTATGATTTTTTTGAAAGCTGGCATTTATTTGTCTAAAATCTATTCCCTCATAAATAGGTGTTAACTTTTTCAAGGAAATCTCTCCTTCTTTATATAGAAGAGATAATATTTCCTTCATATTTTCAAAACATTGCTTTATATTAACCCTCTCACCACAAGGCATTGTATAAGTAAATAGTTTGTCAGAATACTCTCTGATAGGTAAAATATTTTTAAAATGATTTGAATATATACTACATAAATAGAGATCCTTTAAACATATTATTTTTTTAGTATCCGATTCGTTCCAAAGCTGCTGTACATTTAATCGATTAAAATATTGTTTTATAAAAAAATGTTCAGATTTCCAAAGATAGCTGTCTGTTGTTACGTATTTTTCAAAATCTGAGGTCAAATGAAATTCCATACGGATGGTATCAGTATCATTTTCTATATCACAGTATGGAAATGCATTTATGAAAAGATTTTTATGTATGTCTTCCGATTCAGGATAATGCAATCTCAGTTTATTATAAAAGGTACCGTGGTATATGGAATCTAGTGTTTGAAAATAATTCCATGTTTTTTCTAGAGAATAAAAGGTATGTTGTGCTTGGATTCCTAACATATTTGATAAATATTCGTTTTTTAAAAAAAAGTTCATAAAATGTGCTAAATGAATAATATCCTTATAGGGAACAATAAATCCATTTAACCAATTAATAATACTGTCTCTCGAAAATCCGCATGGTGTAGAAATAACTGGAGTGCCTGTTGCAAAAGCTTCTAACATAACGCGCCCACCAGGTTCGAAAGCAGAATGCATTATCATGACACTGCATTTAGACAAAATGGTTGCTAATCCCTCTGATGTCGAATAACCCCACCAATAAATTTTATGCTCGTTTTCGTATTTCATAAGTGATGGAACATAAGAAAGCACTGCTTTTCTATAAGTAGAAATATCATCGACATTTCCTCCGAGTAACCATAAAGGAGGTGTTTTTTCATGATGTTTATTATAAAGAATCTCCCATGCGGACAATATTTCTTTTACACCTTTGTAGTCAGCCATTCTTCCTATATAGCAAAAAGCAGATTTATTCCACCATTCATAAGATTCTAAAGCAGTACTGTCTTTGTAAAGAGTAAAAATTTTTGAAAGAGTAATATCTTCGGAAATTTCAAACCGAATATTTTGAAAGCATGGCTCCACTATTCTTCCAATTATATATATTTTTTTGAGATTAATATTATATTCTTTATGCAATATATCAGCCTCTTCTTTTGTAATCACGAGAATAAGTGATGCAAATGTAAAACAGACATCTTCGGCATATCGTTGATATTTCGATCTAGGTGGAAATCCATGATTTATTTTTTCAAAAGAGGTGCTGATAGGATAGTGTATTTGCATACAATTAAATTTTTTTGCGATGATTGATCCAAGTAGACCAGAGATCCAATAAGTTGAGTGAATCAGATTAATAGCATGCATATCTTCAATAATAGAGTATATTTGCTCAAGAAGATAATCTCGATGTTCATACAGTAAATCTTGAACATCAACCCAATCCTGAAGAATTCCAATTTCATAATAAGTTATATTATCAAACAAATGTTTGCAAGAATATCCTTGAGTATCACTAATTTTGGATGTGATAATTGAAAAATTTAAGTCGGAATGATATTTGAAATGTTGAATTATTTCCATAATTGTACGTTGATGACCGCCATGAATTAAATCATATGGATTTCCAAGTATACATAATAATAAAATATATTTTTTCATCATATGTCTCCTCATGTTGCTAAATGGTGGATAATACCTGATTATCGTTCAATTATTATACTACATTTTTCTCAAAAAAACATCATGTTTTGCAAATCTTTAAATGTAATTCAATTTCATAACTCAAACTTCGCACATAAATTTTAGCTATGCACTCTGAAAATTCAACTTCCGTCTACAAATTGACTTATCTTTTCCGTATATTTATTGCGTTTGTAATTTATTTTAGTATAATGCAAGGACTCCCACCTTGGAAGTCCCTGTTATTACACCCTGTTAAAAATTTTCTACGCCACACACTTCCAGTAAAATAGTTCTGCTGCAAATTCTCCCTGCTTTTGGGTAATTAAAAGCATTGAAAATTCTTATATGCAGATTGTAAACTGGTCACTTATGACCATCTACAACGCCGAACTAAACTGATTTTTGAATAACTTACGACAAATAGATGATTAGAATACTGATTATTTTTACATTACAAAATAACCTCCAAAAACATCTCCGTTATTTTGAACTCCGCTATTTCCGATATTTTTTATTATAATTTTAGTAACCTCCTTAAACCTTTCATCTTCCAAAAGTTTTAACTCATCCTGCCAGAGTTTTTGATACATTTCTTCCAGATCGCCTGTTGAATTATTACATTCGGCCAAAATATACTTTAAATTATCCTGATAATCTTTCGACTCAACGATCTGTGACAAATACCTGTCACAGCAATTCACTATATATCCCCGCTCCAACAATTCATTTTTCAGTAGTGTCTGAATTTCTGTATTAAGCTGCATTTCAACTTGTTTTTCAACTGTATGTCCATATTTTCTGATTCCTAAATTAATATAAGTCTGGAGATCTTTATATTCTGGCCATGCATATATACATCTTCGATTTGTAAATAAAAACTTTAAAAACTGTTCCAGTTTAAAGAATGAATCTCTTTCATAAGGATCGTCATTTTGTCTAAGAAACGGCACCGCCACACATACTTCATATAAAATCCCATCTATATTATATATAAACTGTTTTTTTATTTTATGATTCAACGGATGATCATAGTCTCTATTGTTCCGCATATTAAGCAGTATTGCATTTGGTTTTTTCATAATATCTGTAAATTTCTTATCCGTAACTTTGCTTTTGCATGCAACATCATCCTTTTCATCATATCTTCTAACAAAGAAAAGTTCTTTATCGATCAGTTCATATGCAGTAGGACAAAATTCATTTTTCTGATTTTCTTCATTTTCAAAACGTTGGTATCCCCCAATTATCAAACTCTGTAATTCTTTTTTATATTCTTCACTTAATTTCTGAAACCTGTACCCATATCCTCTTGCAGCCTGATACACAATAAGCAGCAAAGAGGACTTTATAATTTCATGTCTTGTCAAAAGGACATCTACCACATGTCTTATAAAAATTTCCGATTCCTGTCGTATCAAATCATCCAACTGTGATTTAAATTTTTCTTTTATTCCTCTTCTTTCAAGTGTCAGAACATCCTCCGAATTACCCGACAGCAAATTAATACTATAATCCAAATAGCTGTGAAATCTATCCCTGCCAAATTCATAACCATGATCAAAATCAGATTCTATATACGAATTTTTATAAAAAATTGTCCGCCCGTAATTAGAGTAACTTCTAAGTTTCTCTCTTGAACTTAATTTGTTTTTATCATCATGATTTGAACATAAAAATGCATTAAATATACAACAATGTTTTCTATCAAAATAATGATAGCTAATACTCGATTCCATACATATGATTTCTAAATAATCGTTTTTCACAAATAATTTATCTGCAAACAAACTGTCATATTGTAATATTATTTTTGGCACATATTCAGTGAATTCTTTTGCCTGATTTTCAATAATTACCGGTATATATTCTTCCTTCTGCTGCTGCATTTTTATTGCAGGAATCTCTGAGTCCAGATTATTTACCTCTGACACCAGACTACGATAAATCAATTCCTCTCTTGGACGTACTTTAAATCCAAAATCATTTATTCCAAGATCTTCCTGTGTAAAGTAATTCTGATTCAAATAAACTGTCAACGTCGTACCAACAAAATTACGTTTTTCACAATCAGATACTGTAATATAGCCTCTGCCATCTTTTGCATTTTGAAATGTGATCTTTTTTGTTTCCTCAGATTCCGTCCTTGTAATCATTACAAATTCATCTGCCACTATAAAAATAGACTGCAGACCTATTCCAAATGTACCGGAAGGTCTGAAAAATTCCGGCATTGTGTGTATAAAATCCCTTTCGTCATCTGATTTTCCTTCTACGCTCGCAATTCTTTTAATATCATCCTTACTGATTCCAATCCCCTTGTCTTCAATCACAAATTTTACTCTTTTATTCTCAATCGATAATGTCACATGAATTGCAGAATCATTTATGATCTCTTTCCCCTCATGAACCAGCCATTTTAAAAATCTGTCATCTTTATTTTCCTTGTCTCCATCATATTGTTCTAAATATGTCAGATAGATCCTTTTCATGGTAGCATCTACGGCATTTTGTATAACTTCCCTGACAAACACATATTTACTTCTGTACAGATTTGTACCACCTAATAGCTTCAATGCGTGCTTTGTCGAAATTTCAAATTTCAAATCTGCAAATTTGACCCATTTTACATCATTGTTTAATAAAATTTCAGATTCATTCAAATATGGAGCTCCTGCTATTTTCTCCGGTGCTATCTCACTCCAATGAACACTCATAAATTCTGTACTTTGTCTTATCCAGTCGATCCAGTCACGCATTGCCCTGTAAACCTCTAAAGATTTACAATTTGATTTTATTTCAATCATTCCATTTTTTACCAGAAAATGAGTGACGCTTTCATGTTTTTCTTTGTGAATTTCTGACAGTTTCGGCATTGGTGCTGCCACTCTCAAAAACTCTTTGTCAAACCTTCCGGTATCCATATCAAGCAGATCTCCCAAAGCTAACAAAGCAGCATAAAAGCGCGGATGTATATAGTCATCAAAAATACCATTTTCCTCGTATGGAAGATCCATCACATCAGAAATACCACATCCATGCAAACGGCAGACTTCTGCTAAAACATTTCTCATTCTGATTCCAAATAATTTTTCCAGATCACTATTCTCCAGAATTTCTTTGGCACTTCTTTTTGCATGTTCAGCACGAAAGTTTTCTTCAATAACATAAAGGACATCCGAATATATATCCAATGCAATCACATCTTTTTTTATATCCGGAAAACGCAATAAACGTTCTGCAATGTCTGCCAAATCTTCCTGCTGGGATTTTGTATATTTTTTTAATGTTTCTTTCCATTCATCTGATGTCATTTTTTCATGAATCATTTCATATGAGACAGACATGCTTATATCATGTGCATAGGCAGCTACACATAACACCAAAAGATCCGACACAGACAATTTTTCAATATTATCTCTGCCAAGAAGCATACTTAAATACTTGATAATATTTGAAGAATGACTTGCATCATGAATACTGAAATGTGGGAAATATGCCGGCACTGTACGAAGTCTTTCGGTTAATGACTTTTTAATCTGACAGTAAAGATAATACTTTTCCTGCATTTCTGAATTAACGGAACATAACTCTTTTAATCGATTTTCCATTTATAATTCCCCCATATCTCCGGATTAATTCCTCATTTGTAATTTATTTTATTATAGTACAAAGACTCCCCATATAGGAAGCCCTCTTTTGCTGTTTCTTCAAACACACTCCACATACTGTTTCCTCCCTCCTGCTTTAACGCAGCAAAATCAATCTTACAGTTGGCAGCTCCAGCCACTGTTTTAAGTATCATGTCGCTGACTTCATGCTCCTTTGTGTATTCAATCGCTTTTTCTTTTTTATCTCTTATTGAATTATTTTGATCTAACAGGATTTCAAACAGATTAAATAAATCCAGATTGTTTCCATTATGAAAATACAGATTGTTCTGTCTTGCTTCGACCAAAAGCATCCGGTAATCATTGACATAGGGCACCATCTCTGCCGGAATATCTAAAATCCCATGTAACGATGTCTCTGCATCCCACACTTTTTCACCATAGTAGATCACGATCGTGACTACTGGCATCAAACGGTCTGTCTTTTTTCATGATCTTGACATTGTCCCTGGCAGCCTTTACCCCCCCCAGCCTGCTTCCGTTGCTCCAATACCACAGAATCTTCCGTATCTTCGTTTTCAAGTTCATCTGCTCTTATGATCTGGCTGCCTCCAAACAATACTGCATTGAAAAGATCTGCAAATTCCTCGTTCCCACTCCAATAATTTTTCAGCACTGTGTCCGCTGACACACCTTTTTCTTTTTTTCCGATAATATTCTCCTCCTTTGTACGTTTGGGAGAATATTTACTTTCTTCAAATTCTCCCTGCATTGTGTATTTGGGAGAATAATGCCGTTTCGAATTCTCCCTGCTTTTGGGTGATTAAAAGCATTGAAAATTCTTATATACGGACTGTAATCTGGTCACTTGTAACCATCTACAGCACCGCGCTGAATTGATTTTTGAATGGCTTTCGCCTAATAGATGATTAGAATATAATGCTTTGAAGCAATTGTATCACATGATAAGAAGTTTGTCATTTAATTTCCTGAATTTTAAGATTTTTCATAAAATTTTTGCAATGAATTCACTTATTACTGCAGAACCTAATAATATACTTATTCCTGAAGTTATTTCTCCCATATGCAATTCTCCTTTTGTCTATTTTTGTAGTTTTTATTCTTGTAATATAAGGGTTTTCTTATGAAAACCCTTATATTACACAATCCTCGATCACATATCATCAAATTCTATCGGTGGTAAAATAACCGGCTGCAATCGCGCTTTTAACGTCAGGTCATGAAAATATGATGTTATAAAAGACATCAACTGATTTGCTCCCATTGTCATTATTTCTTTTTCTGCATCTTCTGCTGAAGCACCATTCCAATTGTATATTCCAGCAATTACAATTTTACAGAAAAAAGGCATATTCTTGTTTTCTTCTTCTCCAACTGTAAAACTCAGCATCAATCTGGAATTTTCTGCATCAGGATCCTCATTAACACCATATGTTGGTTCTACTTTTACAGAAACTTGTGTCTCTTGTTGACTATTAAACTCAATATTTCTTTGAAATTTCACTTCAATAACGGCCATATCTGCACATGACACCTTCATCTTTACACCCACCTATACTATGCTTATTAACGCTTTCTTTTTTCCTTGATCAGTATTAAAACAATATCTATCAAATTCAATGTTTCCATGTTCCACATTCCAGCTAACATTTCCAAATGTAAATGTTTTAATCAGATCGTTTTTCCCTACAATATATTTATTATCCGCTTTCTTTTCATTTACGACATCATCCACCCATATATGTTCATAATAAGGCTTGCAAACTGTTGTTTGCTCTTTTATTTTACTAATTATATTACTTCTTTGACCTTTCCACACAATCTTAAAATCTTGTATTTTTTCTGCTTTATATATTATTTCTTCTTGCTGCAACTGTTCTATATACTCTCTTAAATCAGGATTTTCCAGTTTTTCATCCGGATCCGGTAATTCATCTAAAGGAATATTTTTAAATGGGATTTTTCTATAACCTATTTCATTTTTTACTTCATCTGCAAGAATAATATCATACTCAGAATCCTTGAAAGCAGATAATACACTTATCTCATCTTTCATCATGCTGATCAACAGTCTTTTTTGAACTGGTGTGATCATCCAGGAAAATTTATCAATCACATCTACACACTGACACAGAAAATATCTTTTCTTATCGTCCCTGCAAACAAAAATCATAGGAATATTATCAAACAAAAATAAAACTTTTTCTATTTCCAAATCTCCATATTGAGGTACATTTTTAAAATAAATCATATTTTACACCTCCTCTGACTCATGAAAATTTTCAAATACTTTTTCCACTTCACCTTCAAAAATCCACCAGTCTACATGTAACTTATCGGAATAATCCTTCTCCCGTTCAATAGTTCTTTGCACCAATCCATTCGTTGTCCTACCCTGTAAAATAATCGGATGTGGATATATTTTCTTTTTCAAGCATTTAACAAATTTCTCACACGGCTTCTTATCTAAATATACGGATGTTGAATATGTTCCTACTTTATCCTTTGGATACCGCATTTCATTATCTGGTAATATTCCAGTCTGAATTTCCTCATATGTACTATAAAAAGCAACTTTATCAATCGTTCCCATTTTTGCTACACGGTATACCGGCTCTTTGAGCTCTTCTTTCGCCCCACAAGCCCAGATATCATTCTTTATATCATCCGGAATACAGGGATTTAGTTCCTTATGTTCTTCTATCTTCATGTTTATCACTCTCGATTTTTCGAATGTCTTTTTCTCATTATACTACATTTTGAGAGTATTGTCATGATGTTTTTACAAGCTTAATTACATAAATTATTATATCATAAAATACTTTATAATATACCAAATACCACTTTATCTCCTACGCCACACCAACGCATCCTAACACTTTCACGCCCTGCTCACCAAACAGCCGGATCTCCTGCTCGATCTCTCTGTAAGCGGACACACCAGCCTGCTCGATCAGTACGACATTGTGGATCTCGTTTGCACTGCGCATAGACTTCATATCATAGCAGACATTTCCACCGCCTAAAACTTTTATACCCGCTTTGGAAAGAGCCTCCGTTATCTTATCACACAACTGTGAATCTAATTTTTCCCATTCACTTCCGGTAAGGTAAATCTGCTGCAAGCCATCATTTTTGCAGACCAGCTCAATATTAGAGGCAATCATCTCAAGCTGTTGAGCCTCCGTCATCTGTTTCCGGTTACGATTTTTTAACTTAAGAAGAAATGCATCAACGCCTGTTTTTTTACTGGTAGTCTGAACTGATCCAAACATACGCATTCCATAAACATCAAACATCTCTGATGTATGCTGCAGTCTGCCGGCAAATAATACCTGACATACACTCAACATAGCGGATAAAATAATGCCAAGAGCAAAACCTAATACCAGATATTTTATACTAAATCCCGGTTTAACAGGTTCCACCGGTGTGACAGCCGCCGCACTGTCTTCCTCTGATTCTTCCACGTCTATCACAGCATCTCCAAGTACTTCTAACTGTGCATTGGACATTCCGGTTTTTAATGCTTTCAACTGATTTCGGTAATTATTGACCATCGTCTGATAATTCTGCTGTGCGTTGATCAGTTTGTCATCTGTGCGGACTGTAATCTCTTCCGAAAGCAGTTTTAAAGAATGGCTTCCGATATTATTAGAAAAAACCGGTGTCTGTGCATCCAGTGAATCTTTTACAACTTCTGCAATGTCAGAAAGCATTGTGTCATCCGGATAGGCAACTTCCACGCTGAAACTTTTACCTGATAAATCTGCATCTACGGTGATCAGTTCTTCAACGTATCGGATCTCATCACTTAATGACAATTTATCGATCATCTGCTGTGCCAGATTGCTGTTGGTTGCATAATTTTCATAAGCGCTTACCAAAGCATTTGTATAATCAGCACTATTATCTTCTGTATAATTAAACGTATAATCGGAATCAACATAATACTCCATGATCAGTACATTTTCTTTATATGCATTCATATTCATGTAAATAGAATTCTGCATATATAGACGACTTCTGTCTAATACGTTCTGTAAGGATTTTGCATCATTAATCTGTTGTAGTTCTTCTGTTGTAAAATCTGCTTCATTTACAGAATCCTGTTCTCCTGACTGAATTGCTGACATCTGCTTCTGATAATCTGCATATGCAGCGTTGTAAGTTCTCTGATTCATAAAATATTGACTAACAGGTACAAGTATTGAAAAAATCACCAAGAATATCAATAATTGGCGCCAATCCAATATTATTTTCCAATATAAATCCTGTAATGCAATTTCTCTTTCATATATCTTTTTGCTCCTGTTTTCTATCCTTTATTAAAATCTCAGTGGGCAAATATAGAGATAACTTTTATATTTTGAGGAATTTGTTGTCAAAAGAATGTTATTGCTTGCAGTATGGTACTTATAAAGGGCTTTGGGGGAACCGTTGAAGGAAGGAGGAGGATGAGTACAAAATAGGCGGTTTTTCGTCTTTGGTATAGGAATGAATAAGACTCACCACAG
>OHDG01001268.1_pt1 | contig 11625 bp, 9 predicted proteins | sample 1566961 | NCBI WGS metagenome assembly OHDG01 (sample SAMEA3879539, study PRJEB24766) | human gut metagenome | biome: human-associated habitat; feature: feces | place: USA | collected 1985/1987
GCGGGGTGCGCACCCAGACCTTATCCACGTTCAGCGCCATGCTGCGGGCAAGGTCATCCAAGCTCTTTTTCCGCGTCCACTCCTCCAGCAGACTGCCCACCGTCAGCAGGAACATCACCGAACCTGCGGTGCTGTAATCGCCCCGCAGGAGGGAGGCGGTGATGCTGAGCGCATCCAGCACCTCTACCTCCAGCTTGCGGTGCAGCAGGCAACGGATGCCTTTCCAGACAAAGGCGATGGAACGCCACACCGTATATGCCGCCGCGATGGGCGCGGGCAGGAACACCTTGCGGAACACCCGGCCCGCCACAAGGTTGACCATCTTTTCCTGATATTCCTGATTGATTTTCCGGCTATCGTGGGAGGTGACCAGCACCTCTAACTCTTCGTTGTCAAAGCGGTAGGCTGCCAGCAGGGCGGCAGCGTCCTTCCGGCTGCCCCGGTAGGTCAGCACCACATCTCCGGTGCGCTCGTAGACGGTGGCTTTTTGAATGTTGTCCTGCCCGTTCAGGTAGGCTTCCAGCACATCTGCCCGGTGCAGGGTCATGCGCACGGCGCAGACGTGCACCCGCATCCGTCCCTTACCTTCATGTAAGATCGTACATTTCATTGCTTTTCTTACCCCTCTGCGTAAAAAAGAGCCGCCCAAGGGCGGCTCCGCTGCGTTGTATCACTGTGCAGTCTGCTCTGCGGGCTGTTCAGCCGTATCCTCGATGACCTCCTGTGCAGCCTCGGCGGCGCGGCTCTCGTTGATGGCCTTTGCATCGGCAAGGATGTCACCGGCCTCTTCCTGCACCTTGTTCACAGTCTGCATGGTGCAGTCCTTCATCCGCAGCACCGCAGCGGTGGTCTGGGTGTAGACCTTTTTGGCGTCCTTGCTGGACAGCACCTTGAAGCCGGCAGAGCCGAACACTACACCACCCAAAAACAGTGCAAGCTTTTTTGTATCAAACATATTTACCCCTCATTTCTGTGTTTCCTGTCTGAGCGCCCATGCCCTTGAGCGAGGGCAGGCTCTTTATCTTTATAATATAGCACGCTTTCGGGGTTTTTCAATATTTTTTGACGATGTTAGGACGTATTAACATTGTTAGCGGCAGCTTGATATGGAGGATCACTTTTGTCATGCTCCCTTGCGGAAATTAGCAGACGCAGCCTATAAAGGCAGCAGAAAGATTGTGAACTGCAGTCTACTGGTCGTTTTTATGTGCGACAGCTTTCTGTCCGCATCAAAGGTATTTCCGCAGAGTCGGCACAAGAACATTCATATTGATCGGCTTTGCGATATGATCGTTCATTCCTGCATCCAGTGCCACCTGTCTATCTTCGGTAAAGGCATTTGCCGTCATAGCGATGATGGGGATATTTGCTTTTTGGGGGTCGTCCAGCCCACGTATTTTTCTTGCCGCATCGTAGCCGTTCATCACCGGCATCTGGATGTCCATAAGGATCAACTGATACGTTCCGTTCGCAGCTTTTTCCAGCATATCCACGCATTCCACACCATCTTTTGCGCGGTCTACCGTACAGCCTTCTTCCTGCAGCAGCTCGACGGCAATCTCCGCATTGAGGTCGTTGTCCTCGGTCAGCAGGATCCTTGTGCCGCACAGGCACTTTTGATCCGAAGGGTTTGTTTCTCGTTTCGCCTGTGTTTCATCCTCGGACGCAATGCGGCAGGGAATGGTCACAGTAAACGTGGAGCCAACACCGATCCTGCTCTCCACTTCCACGGTGCCGCTCATCAGCCCGACCAGCTTTTTCACGATGCCCATTCCGATGCCGCTGCCTTCCACCTTGCTGACGGTGGACGTACGTTCCCGTTCAAACGGTTCAAAAATGTGCTTCTGAAACTCCTGCGACATTCCGATGCCGTTATCGGCAACCGTGACCACCGTATCGCACCAGCCCTCTTTTTCGCCGGGCTTCTGCGTAACATTGCAGCGGATCGTGCCGCCGGCTCCCGTGTATTTGACAGCGTTGCTGACAAGGTTTGTACAGATCTCGGTCAGATGCGGAATATCCGCATAGATATACGGATACTGCAGCTGTGTTGTCACCGTAAGCGTCTGCCCCTTGCTGTCTGCCTGATTCCGGAACATGGCAACGCAATTACGGAAATCCTTCTCGATATTCGAAACAGAATACTCCATCTCCGTCTTATCGTTCTCGATTCGGGCAAGATCCAGAACATTGTTCAGCAGCATCAGCAGGTTCTGTCCGCATACCTGAATGTTCTCCATGTAATTTTTCAGCTTTGCAGGGTCGTCCAGATGCCGGGAGGCAAGGTCTGCGTAACCGATAATGGCGTTCATGGGGGTGCGGATATCATGCGACATATTGAACAGGAAGGTGGATTTGGCGTGGTTCGCGCTCTCGGCGTTTTCCACAGTGACCTGCAATTTTGCATTCAGTTTCTGCGTATCGTTTGCGGCTTTTCTTGCAGCAGCTTCGGCTTTACGCGCCTTCTGGAGCAGCATCAAAATCGTGAGCAGAACAACTGCAACCGCAATGCTGCTGACCAGCAGAGCCATAAAGAAGTTATCCTTTATAAAATCGCTCAGGGTAACCTTCCGCGCGGAGCTCTTATACATCGCAAGCGCGCCGGCAAGCATATTAACAGGCATTGCCTTGATCGTTTTGTTCAGGATGGACAACAGGCTGCGGTTTCCGCTATTGACCGCAAAGCAGGATTTTACAGGGTTCAACAGCGGAACGCTGTAAAAGCTGTATTTCTTGCTGTATTTATTCTCACTGCTGATCCCGGTAACAAAGCAATCCGCCTGTCCGTCTTTGACCAGCTTTGCGGCATCCTCCTGTGTATCGCAGTCCACGATCTCCCACTGCGGATAATAAAACGCAAGGTACTTTTTCAGGGAGAGTTTGTTTTGGGGAACGGCAATGCGGTTTACATTGTTTTCGTTAAAGTGCTGTTTGTTCGTGACCGCCATCAGGTTGGAGGTCCATGTTGTGTTGGTACAGGCAAAGTGATACTCTTCCGCCAGATTGGGGCTCTGGTCGAAATGGAAGATCATGTCGATCTCGCCCGATTTCAGCGCATCCAGTTCTGCTTCCTTGCTGTCATAGCCGACCAGCTGGAATTCCAGTTCCTGATTGCCCAGACAATCTGCTGCAAACTGAATATAGTCCGTGATTACCCCGGTAAACTCCCCGGTGGCAGGGTCAAAGGTGCTGACGCCGCTGTCACTCGTCAGAAAGCCCATCTTGATGGCGCCGTGCTCTTTGAGCCACGCCTTTTCCTCCCCTATAAGGATGGGCGTATAATCCATTGAGAAATACCGTTTATACAGATCCGCCGTATAAAAAGGCACAGCTTCGTCCAACGCGCGCATCGCATTGTCCAGTTCTTCCTTGAGATCCGGACGGTCTTTGTTGAGCGCATAGTAGATGCCGGATTTTCCCACGCGGGTTATGGTCGAGATGCCAAGATCTGCCCAGAAGGATTCTTCCAGCGAAACAAAGCAGTCGATCTCGTGATTTGCCAGCTTTTGTTTCGCATCCTCGTTGTTGGAGACGTTGACGTGTTCCGTTTTCAGGCCGTATTTTTCTTCCCATTCGGTCAACATCACCTCCGGTTCCGTTCCCATCAGAACACCGACCTTTTTGCCGTTCAGTGTTTTGTAATCGGAAGCGGAGATGTCTGCGCGCGAGAGATCGGCGTAGAGGTAATATTTTTCCTCCCCCATCGGCTCGTCCGAAAACAGCATCTCCTCAGCGCGATCCTCCGTATAGGAAATAGCGCCCATGATGTCGATTTCGCCGTTTTTGAGCTTTTCGAAGCAGTCTGACCAGTCGCAGGTCACATACTCGAACTGCCAGCCTGTATAGCCGGATAAGGTCTGCAGCAATTCGTAGCCGTAGCCCTTTCTTGCACCCTTCTCGTTGACATAGTTGAAGGTGTCCTCAAACGAGCCAACGCGGACGACCTTTACAGGGGCGGTTTCCTCGGCAGCTTTCACAGGGAGCACGGCTGATAGTAGCAACAGCAGCAGGCTCAGCATCACACAGACGCTTTTCCGCATCAGCGTCTGCATGGTTTCGCTCATTCCAGAGTTTTTCATTTTATCCAATCTTTCTCCTCCCCAGACGGCTGCAGTTTGAGTTCATTTCCGTACCGCCGATTTTAGATTTGATGCCGTTGATCCGCCCATCGGTCCGGTCGATGGTATACACGATTTTGGGAATGATGTCTTTTCGTCATTTTAACAAATTCGCTCTTTTATCGTACATGCCTTAAAATCGTTTTTATAACTTCATCCATCACAATCGGCTTTGACAAATGTGCGTTCATTCCTGCATCCAGTGATACCTGAACATCTTCTGCAAATGAATTAGCTGTCATTGCTATAATAGGAATGTTTTTTCCATCCGGTCTGTCATTCATTGCCCTGATTGCTTTTGCTGCTTCATAACCATTCATTTCAGGCATCATGATATCCATCAGGATTACATCAAATGTGCCTTCCGGATGATTTCTGAAAATCTCAACAGCATTCTTTCCATCCACAGCTCTTTCTACATTCATCCCGAACTCTTCCAACTGCACGGCAGCAATCTCTGCATTCAGTTCATTATCCTCCGCAAGAAGGACATTCACACCTGTAAGATCTACCTTTTCCGAAAAAACCGGGTCTGACTTATTCCATTCCTTATCTGTAATTTCCAAAGGAATATCCACAGTAAATGTGGTTCCCTCATGCTTTTTACTCTGCACGGAAATGGTTCCACCCATCATATCCACATACTTCTTTACGATAGCCATCCCCAGTCCAACTCCGTGGTACTGCGTTCTCACATCGGAATCTTCCTGTGCAAATTCCTCAAAAGCTTCTTTTGTAAATTCCTCACTCATGCCAATACCAGTATCCGAAATGCGGTAACGCATATTTATATATCCATCCCCGCCCTTTTCCTGACACTGGGCTTCAAATGTAATCGTCCCTCCATCCGGAGTGAATTTTACGGCATTGCTCAGAATATTGACCAGCACATCGCGCAGGCGTGCAGGATCCGCAAGTACATTTGGGATCTTTGCATCTTCACACTGAATCTTAAAGTTGATATCCCTGTTCGTAAGAAAGCCTTTTATAATATCCAATGCAGAATCTGTAATGTTTTTCACATCCGCCGGTACCGGATTGTATTTCACTTTTCCACTTTCGATGTGGGTCAGATCTAATACATCATTGATCAGCGACAGTAAATACTCTGAGCTTTCGTCGATCTTTTCCAGACAATTTTTCACTTCGTCTGACGGATTGTTTTTCATTGCAATACCGGTAAATCCTATGATTGCATTCATCGGTGTCCTCATATCATGGGACATATGTGACAGAAATGCTGTTTTTGCCTTGTTTGCAGCCTGTGCATGCTCTGCCAGTTCCGCCATTTCCTCAGCTTTCTCCTGGGCCGCCTTCTGAGCTTTTTTTCTTGCACTGAGATGCACCATTGTCACAGCCATAGCAGTCAGCAGCCATCCAAAAATAAGAAGAACTAAAACAGTAACAACAGGATGCAGACGGATCCCGTCAACAACTGTCAGCTCTGTTGCTTTGTATGTGGTATACTGTGCCGCAAGATCTTCAACAAGATATTGAGGCATGGCATACATTGCTTTCGTCAGAATACCAGCCAGCGCATGGTTCTCAGTTGATGAAATCACCATGCGGTAGGTGAATGTAGGCTGTTCCAGCAGAGTATATGCCATGGTGCCCGTAGTGTCACGCCTGTGCCATGTAATAGTAGACGAAGGCAGCATCTGCTTTCCCCTTACGGACAGCTTCCATCATTTCCTGTCGGGTACTGCACATCAGTTTTTCTGCACCGGGTGCCATTGCATCTTCAATTGAATTGGATACTGTCTGGTCAACAGTAGCAACAACATTAATTTTCCCATCAAAGTCACGCCGTGTCACCCTTGCCATCTGCATCGTAATGAAAGGTGCCGTAATCCCCCATTTTTTCGCCTCTGCATAGTTATCTGTTTCCAGGCGTGCATCGATGCTTATATCTGTGGTTTCCTTATTTTTCTGATAAGCAATATACTCATCTCTGGTGGCAGGTGTAAGAAACTCATAGGAAATCCCGGCATAGTCTGCAATTTTCCGGAAATAATCCGGGATAATCCCCTTCATCTCACCATTTTCATTATAAGAATATGGATAACGGGTCGGATCACACAGAACATGAAGCGGGTTGTCCTTGGAATACTGTGAAATTATACTTTTTTCTTTCTCCGTATATTCCAGATTCTTAGTTTGTATGCTTTCATAATTTTTATTATAAAGTGCCGTTTTCCAGTCACCCTCAACTGCATTCATCTGGTCGATTGCATAATTGATCTCATTCAGCAATTCTGTATTACCTTTTTTAACAATGACATAGAACTCGCTGCTGTCAAATTTATCCACGATACGCTCATTGTTTGTTTTCCTCATAGAAGTGGCAGCAATCGCATCAACATTTCCGCTCTGAAGAGCTTCCTCCATCTCTGCTGTCGTATCAAAATAAAATGGATCATATGTAAATCCTTTATTGCCTGCAAAATCCGCAAACTCTTTATCTCGTGAGCTTCCGTTCAAAAGTGCCACACGCATACCGTTGTAAGTACTGTAATTGCCATCCACAATCGTGCTGTTGTCACTGCGGACGGTCAGAATCCCATTATTGGTTCCGATCGGACGTGAAAAATCAAACTTTTCTTCTCTTTCCGGTGTTTTGCGGGGAGATGTTACCATATCAATCTCGCCATCTTCAAGCATCTGCTGCATATCATCCCAGCTCTTATCATATCCGACATATTCGTAATCTACATCCCAATAACGGGCCATCAGCCGAAGAAAATCATAGCCATACCCACTGCGGTTGCCTTCTTCATCCATCACATGATAACCATCCATGGCAAAGAAACCGACTTTGACAGTTTCATGCTGCGAACTGTCCTCGGCTGCATATGCAGTCAGGGGAGAAAATATCATACACACGCATACAAAAACCAGTAACGCTGCCACATATTTCTTTGCGCTCAAAATCATATGAAATCTCCTGTCTATCAAATAGATTTCTCCAGTATAAGTATATCCTTTTCGTCTCAAAATGCAATGTTTTCTTAAGCAGCAACGAAAATCTCAACTTCCACAGCAGCTATTCCGAAACCATCGCGTACAACACCCTTACAGGTGCGATTCTTAAAATATAATGATACTTGCTACAACCCCCTCAATGCTACATACAGTCGCGCCCGGCAAGAGCGCAGACTTCATCGTGACGCGCGAAAACCCGCTGGAGGATCTGCGGGCCTTGCAGCATCTAGAGCTGGTGGTCTGCTGCGGCCGCGCCGTGAAGAACCCCTCCCCCAAGCGCAGAAAAGAGGTAGACGCCCCCTGGTTCCCAGATCCGGATCTCTGCCCGGAGCAGCGGCCCGGGTCCCTGCACCTGGTCCAGACCCATGTTGGGGTGGGCTACCGGATGCTCCGTGTGGAGCCCGATGAGCTGTAACGGGCAGATAAGATTTGGCAAAGGCTGCCTTTACCCCTTGACAGAGGCAGCCGGGGACTGTTTTAATAGACCTGATAAAAGGGAGTAAAGGGCGGCGCACCGGGTCCTGGACCGGGTGCGCCGCTGCATGGCAGCGTCATCACGGCAGCAATGCCCGATGCCATGTGTTGGCTTGAGACTTTTGTCACAGACACTGTGCTGTGGCAGAAGTCTTTTTTCTTGCCCCGGCACCCAAGCACAAGGAGGCAATGAACAAGCATGAACCTTTTGAACACCTTTGGCAGTCTTTTTTCCAACTTTGGGAACCTGACCTGGCAGATGGTAGTGATGTGGGCCATTGGTGCCCTGCTGATCTACCTGGCCATTGCAAAAAAGATGGAGCCCAGCCTGCTGCTGCCCATGGGCTTTGGGGCCATTCTGGTCAACCTGCCCGGCTCCGGAGCCATCACCCAAGGGGACACCGTAGGCCCCATCTCCGCCCTGTTTGAGGCCGGGATGTCCAACGAGCTTTTCCCCCTGCTGCTGTTTATCGGCATTGGTGCCATGATTGACTTTGGCCCCCTGCTGGAAAAGCCCTGGCTGATGCTTTTTGGCGCAGCCGCACAGTTCGGCATCTTTTTCACTCTGTTTTTGTCCGGGTTCTTCTTTGACCTGAAGGACGCCGCCTCCATTGCCATCATCGGTGCCGCCGACGGCCCCACCGCCATCTTTGTGGCCAACACCCTGGGGTCCCAGTACCTGGGTGCCATTATGGTGGCAGCCTACAGCTACATGGCCCTGGTGCCCATCGTTCAGCCCCCGGTGATCCGGCTGCTGACCACTCGCAAGGAGCGGCGCATCTCTATGCCCTACCAGCAGGGCAAGGTGACCCAGCTCACCAAGATCCTGTTCCCCATCCTGGTCACGGTCATTGCCGGGCTGGTAGCCCCGGCCAGCGTTGCCCTGGTGGGCTTCCTCATGTTTGGCAACCTGCTGCGGGAATGCGGCGTGCTGAACGCCCTCAGCGAAACGGCCCAGAACGTGCTGGCCAACCTGATCACCATCCTGCTGGGTCTGACCGTAGCCGGGCAGATGACCGCCGACAAGTTCGTCCGGCCCGACACCCTGCTGATCCTGGCCCTGGGCCTGGTGGCCTTTGTTTTTGACACCGCTGGCGGCGTGCTGTTTGCCAAGCTGCTGAATCTCTTTTTGCCGGAGGGCAAAAAGCTGAACCCCATGATCGGTGCTGCCGGCATCTCGGCCTTTCCCATGAGCGGCCGGGTGGTCAACAAGATGGGTCTGGAGGAGGACCCCCAGAATTTCCTGTTGATGTATTCCATCAGCGTCAATGTTTCGGGCCAGATCGCTTCCGTCATTGCAGGCGGACTGATCCTGACCCTGCTGGTTTAAAGGAGGTACCCCTATGCTTCATCTTTCTTCCTGGACCGCTACCCTGCCTATCCTGGTCATCGGCATGGTAGGCATCCTTCTGGTCATGGGCGTCCTGGTGCTGGCAGTCATGCTGCTGAACAAGCTGACCCACCGGGACTAAGGCCAGACCCTTCCCACACCTGAAAACCGCAGCCCCTGCCAGGCAAGATGCTCCGGCAGGGGCTGCGGTTTTGCATTTTCATTCTTTCCGGGCAGCTGCACGCTGCCTTGCCTCCCTTGTGGTCAGAATTGTGGTCAAGCCTCAATGAGACCCGGGGATAAAACAAAAAAGAGCCAACGATTTCTAACATGAAATCGTTGGCTCTGAATGGTCCAGCAAGACTGGACAAATCCGAACTTTTTTCCTCTGCCGAATCGGCGGTCAAAGTGTCCTCAAATCGGACGGTTTGGGTGCCATCCTTGTAGTTGAACGTGATCAAGATTCGGTCATCATACAGGAAAATGGCATTCACAAAAATTTCAATCAGCGCTTTCCGCTGCTTTTGCTGCGATATATCGAACTTTCTAAATTTCAGCAACCAGAATCGAATAAAATCTTCGTTGAAGCTGGGCTTCTTCAACTTTTCATCTGCAATTTTTGCAGTCAACTCATCTTTCTGAATTTCCAGCGCTTCCAGACGCTCTTTCGTTGTCCGGGTGTACAAGCCATCCTCGATGGCCTTCATCAGGTTGTCCAGCTTTTTGTTGACCTCTCGCAGTTGCTTTTCCAGCAGCGGGATCGTTGTGTTCTCCTGATTCTGTACATCCATGACCAGTTGAACGATCTTGTCGATCACCACATCGTCCTGAATCAGCTTCATGGTCTCCCGGACGACCAGATCTTCCAGCCATTCTTTCTGCACGGTCTTTTTGTTGCAGCCCTTGCGCCGCTTGACGTTGGCGCACTTGTAATAATAGTAGGTGCGCCCAGTGGCACTGGTTCCGCTTTCGCCGAACATCAGTGCACCGCACTTGCCGCAGAACAGCTTGGTGGTCAACAGGTATTCTTCGTCGGCTTTGCCGCAGGTAGGGGCGCGCTTGTTCTTGTCCATACGCTTCTGCACCCGGTCAAACAGGTCTTTCGGAACGATAGCCGGAATCGCATCCGGCACAACGATATCCCGGAAAGACAGTTCTCCAATGTACCGGCGGTTCTTCAACATGGTGTTCACACTGCTGTGAGTCATTTTGCCGCCCTGCATATTGCGGACACCCTTGTCGTTAAGGAAGTTTACGATTTCCACCATCTTCTCGCCGTTGTCATACCGTTGAAAGGCTTCCAGCACCAGCGGCGAGGTCAGCGGGTCAAGGTGATAAAACTTGTCCTCGTCGATTTTGTAGCCGATGGTTCCTGTGCCGCCAGTGCATTTCCCTTTCAGGGCGTTCTCGGTCTGACCACGGATCACCTTTTCGGACAGCTCTGCGGAATAGTATTCCGCCATACCTTCCAACAGTGTTTCCACCAGAATGCCCTGTGAGCCCTCGGCAATGGGTTCCATAACGGAAATCAGGTGGACACCGTTCTTTTTCAGGATCATCTTGTAGTTTGCGCTATCAAAACGATTCCGTGCAAAGCGGTCAAATTTCCAGACGAGAACAACGTCAAATAGTTTCTTGCCGCTGTCTTTGATCATCTGCTGGAACTCCGGGCGGTTGTCCGTTTTGGCAGAGAATGCACGATCAATGTAGTGTTTGATGACCGTGATGCCGTTCTTTTCGGCGTAGGCGGTGCATTCCCGAATCTGGCCTTCAATGGATTCTTCACGCTGGTTGTCCGAGGAATAGCGGGCATAGATTACGGCGGTCATAGACTCACTTCCTTTTTCTTATCGAACAGATGGGTAGCTTTTTGCATACTTGTAGATTTGGCGCGCACAGTCAAGGCTCATTTTGCTGGAATCGTTGTGTTTGAGCCATGCATTCACATTGCCCGGATTCAGCTTCAAGTCTGTGTAGAGACGATAATTCGTCAGTTTCTTTTTCCGCTGAAGTTCCAATACTCGGCGATGAATCAACGCTTTCGTATCATTGTCCGCAAGAGAGGTATCCCGCACCGAGCAATAGCTGCGCCAGACTTTCAAATAGCCCTCTGTCAGTTCCGGTGACTGGTTTTCCAGAAGCAGCAGCATTTGCGCCAGCGAATAGCGATTGGAAAGCTGCTCATACTCCGCAGCAACAGCCCTGTTTACGGTATAGCGGAGCAACAAATCCACTTTATCAAAGGCCAGCGCATAGAGATACAGTGGCTCTTTCAGGCGGGGATTTTCTGTCATGCAATCTGCCAGCTTATGGACACTTGCCGTCTGAACCCCGGAAAGTTCTACCACATACTGCTTCAAAAAGCCTTCAAATGTCAGCTTTCTCACGGTCTCCACCTCTCCACATACTCCTGATAACGGATATAAAAATCTCGATACCGCCAGTCGTTCAAAATGCTGGCTTTCAGCTCATCCTCATCGGTTGCAAGGTGTTCCAGCAAATTCCAGTCCAAAGAGTTCCGCACAGCCTCGCTCTCTACGTCTGCCTTGTCAGTGTCACGGAAAGAGCAGAGCTTTGCGATTACCAGATCTTCCAGACTGGGTGTGTAGAACTGTACCTTTGTACCACCGAAAGGCAGCGGCTGAAGCCGATCTTGGAAGTTGTACGGAAAATTATCAATATAGGCTTCCACATCCGTGTTGATGTCGTACTTGCCAAGTA
>OHDG01001283.1_pt1 | contig 11526 bp, 5 predicted proteins | sample 1566961 | NCBI WGS metagenome assembly OHDG01 (sample SAMEA3879539, study PRJEB24766) | human gut metagenome | biome: human-associated habitat; feature: feces | place: USA | collected 1985/1987
GAGAATCGCAGCGCTGAACAGCTGGTAAGTATAAGACAGGATGACAGCCTTCAGGTATCGGAGAACCATGAGATCATCGTATGGCAGGAAGGGGATGACATCAACCACAGCAACCAGCTGAATGTCCGGAATCTGAATACCGGAGAACAGACAGTGATTCGGACGGAGGACGGTGAGGCTATCCGGCCGCTTGGCTTCATGGGAGAAGATATTATCTACGGCGTGGCCAGGGAGAGCGACATCCGGACAGAGAATTCCGGACAGATCTTTTACCCCATGTATAAGGTCTGCATCAGCAATTCTTCCGGAAATAATCTGAAGGAATACGGACAGGATGGCATCTATATCGTGGATTGCGCCATCGAGGGCAATCAGATCACCCTGTCGAGAATACAGCGTTCTGAGAACGGCAGCTATCAGGAGATCCTGAATGACCAGATCATGAACAATGTGGAAGAAGAGCCGGGACAGAATAAAGTAGTTACGGCGGACATTGATATTTATGAGAGATATGTGCAGATACAGACCAAGACAACCATTGATACCAAGACTATCAAGGTGCTGAATCCGAAGGAGGTCGTATTTGAGGGCGGAAGAGAACTGACACTGGATGCGGTCAGCGAAGTTTCCAGATATTATGTATACAATGCTTATGGAGTACAGGGCATTTACAGTGCCCCGGGCAAGGCGGTGAAGGAAGCCTACGATTCTTCCGGGGTTGTTGCGAACGACCGAGGCATTACGGTATGGCTGAAGGGCAATCGTGTCAGCAGGAACCAGATCATGGCAATCAAGGAAGAAAGTGTCACGGACCAGAAGAACAGCCTGACGGTATGTCTGGACAATATCCTGCGGCATGCCGGAATCACCCGCAACACCGAATATGACCTGGCGCAGGGCAAGACGGCAATACAGATTCTGGAAGAAAATATGACAGGCGTACAGGTACTGGATCTGAGCGGCTGTAGTCTGGATGCGGTACTGTATTATGTGAATCAGGATATTCCGGTACTGGCGATCCTGGAGGATGGCGAGGCGGTGCTGGTGACCGGATTTAATGAATTCAACGTTGTCATCATGGAGCCGTCCACCGGAAAGTTGTACAAAAAGGGAATGAACGATGCTACAACATGGTTCGCGGAGAACGGCAATCATTTTATTTCCTATATGAAAATAGAAAATTAAATACAAGTGGACAGCAAAAGGCGCCCGGAACCTGTGAAAGGATCCGGACGCCTTTTTGACGGGATGACCGCTTATTTCTGTACGTCAAAAATGTATTTGCGGTATTTCTGTAACACGGTGCGTAACAGCATGCCGAGCACTCCGCAGGAAATGATCTCACCGATACCCACAGTCAGCATGAAGTAAGGAATGCCACCCTCTAAGTGGTAGACATAAGCCAGCACAAAAGGAACGATAATGGTGTTGGCAATGATGGGAGGCAGGGGAGCCAGCCATTTGTTCTGATTCCGTAGCAGATATGTGCCGAAGGCACCGATCAGCGTTGCCAGGCTGCCGAAGATAATGTCGAGCAGCATACAGCCGGTCATGGTATTGCTGATGATACATCCCAGGAAAAGTCCCGGTATGGCAGCAGGGGTAAATACGGGAAGAATGGTCAGGGCTTCCGAGAAGCGGACCTGAATGGCATAATTTGCCAGTCCCAGAGCGTTGGCTAACATGGTCAGCACAACATAGAGAGCAGCGATCACCGCTCCGTGTACGAGGTACAGTACTTTCTTGTTCATTTGTTTTCTCCTTTAGTTTTTATTTACGTGTGGAAGGTCCCGAACACACGATTCATTTTACGCCGGGAATCGGCGAGCCCTATAAGACCTTGTTTTTATGGGCTGTACAACTGTTTTAGTATAACAATAATCTGGGAAAAGTCAAGACCGGGTACAATTTAGACTCAATTTTATGTAAATGGTGAATTTTATTGACGAAATCAAAAGAGAGTGTTAAGATAATAATAAAAGAAAAGAGTGTTACCGTACAGCAACGGTTCACCTGGTTTTTAGTTACAGATCAAGAAAGCAACCTATTCCTGGCGAGGGCGGTTGCTTTTTTGATGTTTATTTTTCCGTGCAGTCTGTACGATACTGATAAGCGTTACGATGATACTGATGATCGTAACAACAATACCGACAATGCCTACCACTGTTTCCAGCATCTTATGTACCTTTCAATAGATTTCCCATCTGTATCACCTCCAATAATACTGGAAGCTCTCAAAATGTCATCATTTTGGCGAAAGGTGAACCGCTTACCGTTTTGGTAACACTCCATTTTTATTATAAAATACAATGCCGGGAATAGATACTTTAGATTCGGAAAATAAGTAACGAAATATGCCATGCGGAAATTGGCTGTTTTCCCGAAAATGAAATTTGTGCAAAATAACCAATTTGAGTTTTTACCGATCCCTTGAGTGTTCTTAGCCTAGTGTCCTTAGCGTGTCACGGGCAGGGTCGATTCATGACATATTTGGGTCGATTCATGCAGGGAGAATTATTTTTTCATACACTATGGTACAATGAACTTACAGTAAAAAGTAACAGTATCCGAAGCAGATTACATGACATGAAAGGCGAATTCCGGTGCAGAGACGCAGAATGGACTGGATAGAGGGAAATGATCGTTGTAGTCGGACAGAATCACTGCGGAAATGACGTTTGCTGATTAACGGAGGTGCATTTATGAAGAAAAGGTTATTGAGTGTCGTTCTGGCATTTACTCTGTGCTTTGGCATGATGCCGGTAACGGTGCTGGCAGAAGAGATGGGGAATGCTGAAACGGTGGCGCTTGCCCTTGACGATCAGGTGGTGGTAAGGGCTGTGAATAGTACCCATGAAGAGGATGCGGTAGGAGATACTGTAAGTGGGGATTCAATAATCCCCGGTGGCGTCAGTGCTACGTCCCTGATGAGTAATGACGGCATTACGGTAGTGGCAGACGATGCGACAGGAACCGTGGTGGCGAAGCTTGGAGATCAAAATTATACGGATATGGAAAAAGCGCTGCAGGACTGGCAGGAGAATGGTGGTATGCTGGCGTTACAAGGTCAGAATGCCAGCTACAATATTTCTACAGTAACATGGAGCTTCCAAAACGCCCCGGGAACGCTCGATCTGAATGGTGTGTGTATAAGCGGTAGTATCACATTATCGGGGTCATCCCAATACCCTCTAACAATCCTGGACAGCAAAGAAAAAGTGAGCTCAAATGGCGCACTTCTAGGCCTGACGGTTGAGAAAGGTGCGAAGCTGACGCTGACGGATGGCGGCTATATTAGTCCATTGACCGTGGAAGATGGTGCAGAAGATGGTATTCAACTTATGGGCGGCAAGGTGGCAGAACTGACATGCAAGGCCCCCGTCTACCATCTGCTTCCGGAAGGTTATGCCCTGATGAATGGCAATCTTACGGTAGATCCTACAACGGTGATAAATGAGAGGACAGCCGCATTCATGGTGAAGGATGCCCAAATTACTAAGGTCACCGGCGACAGAACCGGCAGTGTTGCATACGGCGAGCATAAAATCCCCTTTGCCATCTCTGTGACAACCAATGACAGCAAAATCGGGCGAATGGCATTTGAGTGGTATCTTGTGAAGGAGAATGGCACGACAGCACCGCTGGCAATGAGCGGTGATACATGGAGTAGGAACGGTGCTTACAGTTATGATGTTACGATCGACGGCAGTGCCAATGAAGGATGGAAGGACTTAGAGATTAATAAACCCTACAACATCATTTGTGTGAGCATTGGCAAGGAGAAAGACGGAGCCTACCAGTGGCAGACGCCTTTAAAGGGCTTTCAGCTTACTATCACCCCGGCAGGCTTGAACAGTAAAAATACAAATGTGGAGATCACAAACGCAAACAACCTTGTGTACACCGGCAATCCGCTGACAGCGGCGGTCAAAGTGACCTACAACGGGACAGAACTGACAGAGGGTCAGGACTACACAGTCAGCAGCAACACCGGCACAAATGCAAGAACATATACGCTGACCATCACGGGACAGGGCAATTACGGAGGAAGCGTAGAAAAAGTATTTACCATAGCACCGACAGACAAGCTGACGGTAGAGGGTACGGCAGAAGCCGGAGCGGTTTACGGTACGAGGATTTCGGATATCGCCATCAGCGGTCTGACAGTCAGGTCGAATAATACCGTAGTGGATGGCTCATGGAAGTTCACCGGACGGGAGATTCCGGTTGCAGGCACGACCACGGCGTATACCGCTGTTTTTACTCCTGAGAGCAGTAATTATAAGCAGATCAAGTGGCAGATCAAACCGAACATCCGCAAAGCGGCTGCCTGTACGCTGGCAGATATCCCAGTCAGTGTGAAGTATAACGTGACCGCAGGCGAGACATCGATTGGTAATGCCGGTATGCCCGCTGACGCAGGCACGTTGGTCTTTGCAAAAGGCGGTACAGCAGGTAAGACCGGTTCCGTGACGATTACGGATTGGAACATAGATACAGACACCGGTAAGGTGACCTACACACTGGAAGGTGGTGCTGCGGGCGATACAGTGACTCTGCCCGTGACTGTTACATCTGCCAATTATGAGACGACCACCGTCAATGTAAAGATTACGCTGACGGACAAAGAAACGCAGGCGGCGTTGGCCGTTACCGGTGGAACCACCGTGGAATTCGGCCAGACCCTGCAGCTTGGCATCAATGGCGGCTCCGGCACAGGAAATGTGACCTATACGGTAACCAATGGGGATGGTCAGGCAGGCATTGATGCCACTGGCAGACTGATTCCCACAAAAGTGGGAACTGTTATCGTTACGGCGACCAAGGCCGGGGACGATGATTACAATGCGATCACCAGCGGACCTGTGACCATTACCATCACAAAAGCAGCTTCCACCGGCACTCCCGGATATACCGGCATCACCACTGACGGCCAGACCTTAAGGGATGCAGATCTGAGAATTAGTGGAGGCTCCCTGCATCCCACAGCCGGACGACTGGAGTGGATTGATGATGCGGGCAATGTCCTGCCGGATACCACAGTGGTGGAAGCCAATAAGACCTATTTGTGGCGTTATACTCCTGAGGATACCAACTATGCGCCTCTGACCGGTTCCGTTGTGTTGTATCCTGTATCTAATCGTGGGGATAGCTCCGATGTCCCGGATACTCCATCCTATACGCCGGCCCCTGCGGTACCCGATACCGGTGACAGCAGTTCGGATGACGATGATGATGACGATACCCCTGCTGTTTCCAACAGCAGTAACAGCACTACCGTAGGGCAGCCATCTGCAGGCCCGGCAGCCTTGGACTACGCCATCAAACGTGGTGATACCCTTGGAGCGATCGCAAGAAAATATGGATGCACCGTTGCCGAGCTCGTAGCAGCCAACAGCGATCTGATCAAGAATCCGAACCGGATCCATATAGGCTGGAAACTAAAGATCCCGCAGCACAGGACTACAGGTACAACGGCAGCTCCGGCGGACAATAACAATTCAGACGCTTATATTATCAAGCCCGGCGATACCCTCTGGGCAATCGCCAGAAGATATGGCTGCACCATCGCAGACATAATCAAATGGAATAACAAGCTGATCACCGTACCGGATCGGATCCGTGTAGGCTGGCAGCTGAAAATACCAGTAAAGTAATAAATACACCGCTCCTGCCAACAGAGTTGTAATCTGATGCCGGGAGCGGTTGCATTTTCCACATAAAAATGCGAAAATATAGGATAGTGCATTGATTGCAAGGAAGTAAGGAGAAAGCTATGTATATTATCGCAGGACTGGGAAATCCCGGCAAAGAATATGAAAATACCAGACATAATATCGGGTTTGATGTCATAGACAGATTAGCAGAGGAAGAAAATATCGCCGTCATGGAGAGTAAGCATAAGGCGCTGATCGGCAAGGGCTATGTGGCTGGACAGAAGGTGATCCTGGCGAAGCCCCAGACTTTCATGAATCTGAGCGGTGAGAGCATCCGGGAGATCGTGGATTATTACAAGGTGGATGACACCGCGGAACTGATCGTGATCTCTGACGACATCAGCCTGGATGTGGGACAGCTCCGCATCCGCAAAAAGGGCAGCGCCGGTGGCCATAACGGCCTCAAGAATATCATCAAAATGTTAGGGCATGATACTTTTATCCGCGTGCGTATGGGCGTGGGAGAGAAGCCGAAGAACTTCGATCTGGCAGACTACGTGCTGGGACATTTTCCGGCGGAGGAACGAAGCATCATGGACGAAGCGGCGAAGACCGCAGCAGAAGCTATCCGTATGATCATCACTGAGAATGCGGATGCAGCCATGAACCATTTTAACAGTAAGAAAGCGTAACGGTTGTATAGTAAGAGGAAAAAGCGATGCAGGCACTGATTGCGCCACTGAAAGAACTGGCGGAATATGATGAGATCCGAAAAGTGACCAGACAGGGAAAAGGAACCGTAGCTCTGTCCGGCTGTGTGGACTCCCAGAAACTTCATATGATCTACGGACTCAGCGATGGCCTGAAATACAAGGTCATCGTTACTTATAGTGACTTAAAGGCCAAAGAGATCTACGAGGAATACCGCTTTTATGACAGAAATGTCATGCTGTATCCGGCGAAGGACCTGATCTTTTTCCAGGCGGATATCCACGGCAATCAGCTGGTACAGGAGCGGATCAAGACCCTGCGCAGAGTCGTGGAGGGTAAGCCGGTCACCATTGTTACCACCTATGCGGCACTGATGACACCGCAGGTATTGTGGGAGGAGAAAGACATCATCCGCACCGAGCGGGGCGGCAGTCTGGACGAGAGCAGACTGGCATCCAGACTGGTGGCTATGGGATATGAGAAAGCCTATCAGGTGGAAAGCCCGGGGCAGTTCTCCATCCGTGGCGGCATTGTGGATATCTTTGATCTGACGGAGGAAAACCCCTATCGTATCGAACTGTGGGGAGATGAGGTGGAGTCCATCCGCAGCTTCGACATCCTGAGCCAGCGTTCCATTGAGAAGCTGGAAAGCATCACTGTCTATCCGGCCACAGAGTTTGTACTGTCGGAAGAGCAGATCCGCAAGGGCATCAGTAAGCTTGAAAAAGAAGCAGACAAACAGGAAAAAATCTTCCGGGATGCCCACCAGCCGGAGGAAGCCCACAGGATCGCCACACAGGTCAGCGAATTAAAAGAACAGCTGCTGGAATTCCAGAGTAAGATCAATCTGGAAGGCTACATCCGTTATTTTTATGAAAATACGGTAACCATGCCGGAACTGCTGTCAGATATGGCGGGGCGTTCTCTTGTCTTCTACATCGATGAACCGGCGAGAGTGAAGGAACAGGCGGATGCCATCGAACTGGAATTTCGGGAGAGCATGGAACAACGTGCCAGAAAAGGTTATGTGCTGCCGGGACAGATGAACATTCTCTACAGTGGGGAACAGGTAGCGGCTACTTTAGAGAAAAATGCCGTGGTGACCCTGGCTACCATGGAGACCAAGTACGGATATTTCAAGAAAGAAATGCATGTGGATATTGCTGCCCGCAACATCGCCCCTTATAACAACAGCTTTGAAGCACTGGTCAAGGATCTGAAAAAATATAAAAAGAACGGCTACCGGGTGCTGCTGTTGTCCGGTTCCCGTACCAGAGCCAGACGTCTGGCGGAGGATCTGCGGAACACCGAGGATGCCGGACTGACAGCAGTATACACAGAAGACCCCATGAGGGAAGTACAGCCTGGAGAGATCCTGACCTATTACGGGCATGTGAACAAGGGCTTTGAGTATCCCTGGTTGAAATTCGTGGTGCTGTCCGAGAGTGATATTTTCGGAGCGGAGAAGCGTAAGAAAAAGAAGAAAAAGCTCTATCAGGGGCAGAAGATCAATGATTTCAACGACCTGAAGATCGGGGATTATGTGGTACATGAGACCCACGGACTGGGCATCTATAAGGGCATCGAGAAGGTAGAGGTAGACAAGGTCGTCAAGGATTACCTCAAGATCGAATACCGGGACGGCGGCAATCTGTACATTCTGGCCACCGGACTGGATGTGATTCAGAAGTACGCCTCCGCCGATGCAGCGAAGAAGCCGAAGCTGAACAAACTGGGCGGCAAGGAATGGGAACACACCAAGACGAAGGTACGCAGTGCCGTCAGCGCCGTGGCGAAGGATCTGGTGGAATTATACGCTGTCCGACAGCAGAGCGAGGGCTATGCTTTTGGAAAAGATACGGTGTGGCAGCGGGAGTTCGAGGAAATGTTCCCCTTTGAAGAGACAGAGGATCAGCTGAATGCCATCGCGGACACCAAGGCGGATATGGAAAGCCATCGGATCATGGACCGGCTGATCTGTGGAGATGTGGGCTACGGCAAGACCGAGATCGCCATTCGTGCCGCCTTCAAGGCTGTGCAGGAGGGAAAACAGGTGGTCTATCTGGTGCCCACCACCATTCTGGCACAGCAGCATTACAACACCTTTGTGCAGAGAATGAAGGATTTTCCCATCAACATCGCATTGATGAGCCGCTTCCGTACGCCATCGGAGATCAAAAAGACGGTGAAGGATCTGGAAAAGGGCATGGTGGATATCGTGATCGGTACCCACAGAGTATTATCTGCGGATGTGAAGTTCAAGGATCTGGGTCTGCTGATCATTGACGAGGAACAGCGTTTCGGTGTGGCCCATAAGGAGAAGATCAAGAAATTAAAAGAAAACGTGGACGTGCTGACCCTGACGGCAACCCCCATTCCCCGGACACTGCATATGAGCCTGATCGGTATCCGGGATATGAGCGTGCTGGAGGAGGCCCCCAATGACCGACTGCCGATCCAGACTTTTGTCTGCGAATACAATGACGAACTGGTGAGAGAGGCCATTGTCCGGGAAATGGCCCGGGGCGGACAGGTCTACTATGTCTACAATCGGGTGAACAATATTGCGGATATCGCGGCACAGATCGCAAAGCTTGTGCCGGAAGCCAACGTTGCATACGCCCATGGACAGATGAAGGAACACGAACTGGAGCGGATCATGTTTGATTTCATTAACGGAGAGATCGATGTGCTGGTGTCCACCACCATCATAGAGACCGGACTGGATATTTCCAATGTCAACACCATGATCATCCACGATTCGGACAATCTGGGATTGTCCCAGCTGTATCAGCTCAGAGGCCGTGTGGGTCGTTCCAACCGGAATGCCTATGCTTTTCTGATGTACAAGCGGGATAAGATGTTAAAAGAAGTGGCGGAAAAGCGGCTGGCGGCCATCAAGGAATTTACGGATCTGGGCAGCGGCTTCAAGATCGCCATGCGTGATCTGGAGATCCGCGGCGCCGGTAATCTGCTGGGATTAAGTCAGCACGGACATATGGAGGCCGTGGGATATGACCTCTACTGCAAGATGTTAAACGAGGCAGTCAAAGAGGCGAAGGGTATGAAGCAGGAGGAAAGCTTTGATACGACGATCGACATTGATATCGATGCCTATATTCCGATGGGATACATTCCAAATGAGGTGCAGAAGCTTGATATCTACAAACGTATTGCAGATATCCAGACGGATGAGGAGACGGAGGAGATGTTAGAGGAGCTGATCGACCGTTTCGGTGATCCACCAAAACCAGTGGAAAATCTGCTTTACATTGCAAAAATAAAGTCATTGGCGCATGCAGTTTATATGACAGAGATTTCACAAAAAGCTGATACTGTGAAGTTCACACTTTATGGGAAAGCGAAACTTGACGTGGCAAAAATCCCGGAGTTTATCGCATCTTATGGCAATAACCTGAAGTTTACCATGGATGCCAAAGCACCGTATTTTACTTATTTTTTGAAGAAAAATTCCAGAGAGAAGAATGTGGATGCCAGAACAGTGATAGAAGATTTTTTAAATGGTGTGCAGGAAAAATTAAAGATTGCGCAGGACTCTGTGAAAAAAGAGTGAAAAATCTTGCGGCACCGGTAAAAAAGCACTATAATAGGAAAAGTGACTATCCATGTATGAAAATCGAGTGGATACATTTAGGAGGCTAAATCCTCTGCTCCCGCAGGGGCAGTCGCATTTTGCTCCGCAAAACAAGGAGGATTTATGAAGGCAAAGAGATTTACAACACTGCTCGTAAGTAGTGTTTTAGCAGCATCTATGTTAGTGGGATGTGGCGGCATAAATAAAAATGAAACCGTTGCAACCTTAGACGGACAGGAAATAAAGTTAGGAGTAGCTAATTTTGCAGTGCGTCTGCAGCAGGCACAGGCAGATGATTTTTACAGAGCTTATTTTGGAGATGATGTGTGGTCATCCGATCTGTATAACAATGGAACAACCATGGAAGATAACACGAAGAACAGTGTCATCGAGATGATCGAAAATTTATATATTTTACAGAATCATATGGCAGATTATGACGTGACATTGACCGATGATGAGACTGCAAAAATCGCAGAGACAGCAGCACAGTTCATGGCAGACAATGATGATAAGGCGGTCAATGCACTCGGAGCAACAGAAGACATTGTGAAGGAATATCTTACCTTAGTGACAATTCAGAGTAAAATGCGTGCAGCGATCATTGCAGATGCAGACACAAATGTCAGTGATGCAGATGCCAACACAAGTGCATATAGTTATGTCAATGTATCGAAAACCAGTTATAAAGATGCAGACGGAAATACACAGGAATATACAGATGATGAGAAAGCAGAACTTGCAGATACAGTTCAGAAATTCCATGATGCAGCAGCAGACACGACACTTGATACAGCCGCAGATGAGTATGGATATACGGTGAGTACAGGTACATTTTCATCAGATAACACCACATTGGATGAAGAAGTGTTGAACGCATTAGAGGGACTTAAGAGTGAAGGGGAGCTCTCTGACGTAGTGGAGACAGATAATTATTATTATGTGCTCCGCCTTGACGAGATCACAGATGCAGATGCCACAGAGGAACACAGACAGGAGATCATCAGCCAGCGTCAGAGCGATTTATATAATGAAGTCCTTCAGGGCTGGAAAGATGAAGCAGAGTGGGTATTAAAAGATAAAGTGTGGGATAAAGTTACATTTGATAACTTATTCACAACAACCGTAGAATCAACAGAGACAACAGAGACTACCGAAAGCAGCACAACAGACAATGCAGTGACAGAGAATACAGAGGCAGTGGAAGGCACAGAATCTGTACAATAATAGAAAAAAAGAGACAGGATAATCAGAGGAAGCATACAGCTTTGGAGATTATCCTGTTTTTTACTTTACCCAGATGTGCAGCCGCACAGTTGTGCTTGTGCAAAGGGAACGTTTATGCTATTCTAAAAAAAGATGTGTATCAGCAGCTGAGACGTGCAGACATAGCGGAAAACCGAAGTGTACATGCACTGCGGAAGAAAGAATAATAAGAGGAATCTTGCAGCAATGAAAAAAGATAATATAGTACTGATCGGAATGCCTGGAGTGGGAAAAAGCACCGCAGGTGTCATTCTTGCGAAAGTTTTAGGATATGAATTTGTAGATGCAGATCTTGTG
>OHDG01001293.1_pt1 | contig 11423 bp, 8 predicted proteins | sample 1566961 | NCBI WGS metagenome assembly OHDG01 (sample SAMEA3879539, study PRJEB24766) | human gut metagenome | biome: human-associated habitat; feature: feces | place: USA | collected 1985/1987
CATAAACATATGTACTTTCATCATTATTAGGGAATTCTTTTATAAATTCGGTATCCCATATCATTTTATTTAATTGGATGTTACTGTTGTTTTTCATCTTGTACAATTCCTTTCTTGATAAATATATATTCATAGGAAAATAAAATGATTGAAAATTCCTATTATTATAGTAATGTAAGAAAGTGAAAAAATTTCCCCCTATTTATGTGTGTTATTTTGAAAATTTGAAAATTTTTTCAAATTTAATGTATAGTCAATAAAAACTAAAATGAAAATATTCTGAAAGATGATATATAAACGCAGGGTTTATATATTTTTTATAAAATAATTAGCACTCACCTGTTGACAGTGCTAACAACGAGTGATATAACGTACTTGTAGTTAAGAAACAGACATCAAAGGAGGTTGTGTTATGAATATAAACAAATTTACTCAGAAGTCAATTGAAGCAGTAAACAATTGTGAGAAAATCGCTTACGATTATGGCAATCAGGAAATTGACCAGGAGCATTTTCTTTACAGCCTTATGACAATAGAAGACAGCCTTATTGCAAATCTCATTGAAAAAATGGATATCAATAAGGACACATTTATAAAAAATATCGAGACACTTCTTTCACAGAAGACAAAGGTTTCGGGAAATGTGAATCTTTATGTAAGTAATGATTTAAATAAGGTTCTTGTTAATGCAGAAGATGAGGCAAAAAGAATGGGTGATGCATATGTTTCAGTTGAGCATCTTATGCTTGCAATGATAGCAGCACCTAACAAAGCAATAAAACAGCTTTTTAAAACTTATGGAATTACAAGGGATAAGTTTTTATCAGTTCTTGCAACTGTTAGAGGTAATCAGTCAGTTAATTCCGATAATCCGGAAGCTACGTATGATACACTTAATAAATACGGACAGGATTTGGTTGAAAAGGCAAAGGAAGGAAAACTTGACCCTGTAATAGGCAGGGATAATGAGATTAGAAATGTAATCCGTATCCTTTCAAGAAAGACAAAGAACAATCCGGTTCTTATCGGTGAACCTGGTGTAGGTAAAACTGCAGTTGTCGAAGGACTTGCACAGCGAATTGTAAGAGGTGATGTTCCGGAAGGACTGAAGGATAAGAAGATATTTGCACTTGATATGGGTGCTCTTGTAGCAGGTGCAAAGTATCGTGGTGAATTTGAGGAGCGTTTAAAATCCATTTTGGATGAAGTGAAAAAATCGGATGGACAAATCATCTTATTTATTGATGAAATTCATAACTTAGTTGGTGCTGGTAAAACAGAAGGTAGCATGGATGCGGCTAACTTATTAAAGCCAATGTTAGCTCGTGGTGAACTTCATTGTATTGGTGCAACAACATTTAATGAATATCGTAAGTATATTGAAAAGGATGCAGCTTTAGAGCGTCGTTTCCAAAAAGTGCAGGTTGCACAACCAAGTGTTGAAGATACAATTAGTATTTTGCGTGGATTAAAAGATCGTTTTGAAAGCTATCATGGTGTGCGTATTTTGGATGAAGCTTTAATTGCGGCTGCCACAATGTCGGATCGTTATATTACAGATCGTTTCTTGCCAGATAAAGCGATTGATTTGGTAGATGAGGCTTGTGCTACATTAAAAGTTGAAATGGAAAGTATGCCTCAAGAATTGGATGAATTACAGCGTAAGATCTTGCAGCTTCAAATTGAAAAGACTTCACTTCAAAAAGAAGAAGATAAAAGAGCGGTTGAGCGTCGAGAAGAAATTGAAGGTGAATTGGCTTCTTTACAATCAAAACGTGATGAGATGCATTCTAAGTGGGAAGATGAAAAGCGTGGTTTGGCCAATGAAAAAGAAGATAAACAACGTTTGGAGAAGGCTCGTTTAGATTTGGAACAAGCTCGTAATGAAGCTCGTTATGAAGATGCAGCTAAACTTCAATATGGAATGATTCCAGAATTAGAGGCTCGTATTCAAAAAGAACAGGCAAGTCAAAAAGAGGATGCATTAATTCAAGAAACGGTAAATGAGGAATTGATTGCGAAAATCGTCTCTAGATGGACAGGTGTTGAAGTTACACGTTTGGTTGCGAGTGAAAGAGAAAAATTGTTGAATTTGAAAGCAGAACTTGAAAAACGTGTAGTTGGTCAAGATGAAGCTCTAGAACTTGTCACAGATGCGATCTTGCGTTCAAAAGCACAGATTCAAGATGAAAATCGTCCAATCGGATCCTTCATGTTCTTAGGCCCTACAGGTGTTGGTAAAACAGAAGTTGCCAAAGCTTTGGCAGAACAGTTATTTGATGATGAAAGACACATTGTGCGTATTGATATGAGTGAGTATATGGAAAAACACAGTGTGGCACGATTAATTGGTGCACCTCCAGGATATGTTGGATATGATGAAGGTGGTCAATTGACAGAGGCAGTTCGTCGTAATCCATATAGTATTGTCTTATTTGATGAAATTGAAAAGGCACATCCAGATGTATTTAATGTATTGCTTCAAATCTTGGATGATGGTCGTATTACAGATTCGAAAGGTGTGACTGTTGATTTTAAGAATACAATTATTATCTTAACATCAAACTTAGGTAGTCAATATGCCTTTGAATCTGGCAATATCCATGAAAAATATATGGAGGAAGTAAAACGACACTTTAAACCGGAGTTTATTAATCGTATTGATGAAATTATTGTGTTTAACGCATTAGATGATTCAGCCTTTATTAAGATTGCCCATAAGTTTGTTGGTTTACTACAAAAACGTTTGGCAGATCGTGACATTACATTAAATGTAAGTGATGCCGTATACAATCAGATTGCCAAGATGGGTGTAGATCCTGTATATGGCGCTCGTCCTATGAAGCGTTATATCCAAAGAAATCTTGAAACACAGATTGCCAAGGAAATGATTAAGACTGGTGCTATGCAAGGAGATGTAATCCATGTAGATTGTCAAGATGGCGAGTATACATTTGATATTCAAGGAAGATAGTGAATTATCTTCCTTTCTTTTTGTGTTTAGGCGTATAATAGAGAAAGGAAGTGATAGTATGTCTTTAAAAGATTGGATTCAAGAAAGTAATAATATAGTATTTTTTGGTGGAGCTGGTGTGTCTACAGAAAGTAACATTCCAGATTTTCGTAGTGATAATGGATTGTATAAAAAGAAGTATCCATATCCTGCTGAGATTATGTTGTCACATAGTTTTTATGTAAGTCATCCAAAAGAGTTTTTTGATTTTTATTTTAATCAGATGATTTATTCAGACGCAAAGCCGAATAAGGCGCATCTTGCTCTTTCAAAACTAGAGCAGATGGGTAAATTAAAGGCTATTGTTACGCAAAATATTGATGGTTTACATCAGATGGCGGGTTCTAAACATGTATATGAGTTACATGGAAGTGTACTAAGAAATACGTGCACACATTGTCAAGCTAAGTATTCTTTAGAAGATACGATGAAATATAGGGATAGCTATGGTATTCCTAGATGTCCTAAGTGTGGTGCCATTATTAAGCCAGATGTAGTCTTATATGAAGAAGGCTTAGATGAATATACTTTGTATTCAGCCGTTCATGCGATTGAACAGGCAGATCTTTTAATTGTAGGTGGAACAAGCTTGGTTGTATATCCGGCAGCTGGTTTGATTAATTATTTCCATGGTAAACATTTGGTATTAATAAATAGAGACAGTACGAACATGGATTCAAAAGCAGATTTAGTTATTCATGATTCAATTGGAAAAGTTTTAGATGATTCACTATGTGAAATTTATGTGAAATAAACACTAAACTTGAAATTTAAACACAAATCAACTAAAATTTTATCATGTCAGAAAAAAGCAAGAGATCTTTTATCCGTGATGGATTATATAACATAAATCGGACAATGCAGCTTGATCCTGCAGCCCATTCTAAATGGGAAGTGTTTTGGCTATATCCGCACATCAAAGCGATTGGCTTGCATCGAATGGCCCATTGGTTTTGGGTGCACAATCATACATTTATTGCCCGTTGGGTAAGTAATCGAGCAAGGCATTGGACGGGTATTGAAATTCATCCTGGTGCTGTAATTGGTCGTGGATTGATGATTGATCATGGTATGGGTGTTGTGATTGGTGAAACGGCAATTATTGGTGATGATTGTCAGCTTTATCATGGCGTTACACTAGGTGGAACAGGTAAGCAACATGTAAAAAGACATCCTACTTTAGAGGATGGTGTATATATTGGTTGTGGGGCCAAATGTTTAGGAAATATCACTTTAAAAAAGGGTTGTCGTATAGGGGCCAATGCGGTACTTTTAAAAGATGTACCTGAAGGTGCAACAGCCGTGGGTATTCCTGCAAGAATTATAGAGAAGAAATAGGTGGTTATATGTGGAAATATCGTTGTAAATCCCATTTAATAGCGATGAGTGTCGCTTTTGTGGTTGGCTTAGCCTTGAGTGCAGTTGTATTTTCAAGTGGAGTGGATTTAAATTCAGATATGTTTTCAAGTGCTTTAAGTCAAGCTCCAGGTGTAAATACAGAAGCATTGAATCAAGTTTTGACCTATCTACAAAATAATATGTGGATTTTATATCTTGGGGATGCCCTATTGATTTCGGGGATTATAAATATTATTTATATTGGTCAATATGTAACGGCTCGTTTCAATATAAGTCCATGGATCATAATGTGTTTAATATTTTTCTTACCAGAATATATGATTTATATTGGAACTCTACTTGTGATTCCGGCCTTTATTGTTTGTATATATGGAATGTTGAGTTTACGCTCTAGTATTTCTAAAGAGCGTAGAGAATTTAATTTTTCAAATGATGATGAATTGGTTCGTATGTATAAGATCCATCATAATTTAGATGAATCTTATAAAGAAAAATGTTCGTAAATTAAATGGAATCTATGCCTTAGGTATTGTTGCCTTATTGGTGATTTTAATTTTGATCAATAATATGTTGCTTCTAGCTGTATTGTTGATGTTCTATTTATTTGCGTTTAATCTTGTTTTAAGATATCGTGCAGTATCTCTTCTTCCAATCACAAGATTATTATATGAAGATTGTAATCCAGAAGCTTGTGCGAGTGCTGTTATTTACTATTGTACAAATTCAAAAGGACATACGCGTTTAAAACAACATACATTACTTGCGCAATGCTTGATTTATTTAAATGATCCAGAATTAGCTCAAGATGTATTGATTTCATATCCTAGAAAGGATGCTGCAAGTTCTTTACAATATTGGTCATTGATGTCTTATATTGATTATATGTTAAAAGATGAAGATGGATTATCTCGTTGTAAAGAAGAAGCACAAAGTATTCGTCTACATTATGGACGTGCTGGTATCATGATTCAAAGTGAAGAAATGGCAGCTATTGAAAATAAGATTCATTTAATGGATGGAGATTTTAACACATGTAAGAAGTATTATTTACAAGGGCTTCAAAGGGCAAATTTTCCATTTCAACAAGTGGATTCATGTTACTATATCGCTTTAATTTCCTTTGTGGAAGAAGATTATAAATTGGCTCGTATGTATTTTGAAAAGGTTCTTGAGATCGGTAATCGTATGTATTTTGTAGAGAAAGCTAAAAACTATTTAGCTAAAATTGATAAGATTTATCCTGAACCAACCAATGATGTAGTAGAATAGTTGTAGTAAAAGAAAAATAAATCTCACAAAAGCCTGTGATATGGCCAAACATAAATGTGAACACAAAACTCAATCCGGTATTGATGAAAAACAGGATTGAGTTTTTATTTAGATTTATAGGAATATAGAAAAACCATTCCATAATGAATGAAGCGACAAATAGGATGGAAAGCCATACGTGTAGATCTTTTAAAATTGTAATATTGTTATATGGAATTGAAGAGGAAAGAATCATGCCAAGACAAATTAGGGCATGATTTTTTTTATTGTATTTCACATCCTGTTTTTCCCAGATTTTCTTTGAATAATAATAAAAGCCAAAAGCTGAACTAAGTGCCCACAAAAATAAATAGATGGGGTGATTTAACTGATTTCCAATATAGGTTTGATTGTCGTAAAATACGTCGATCCAGAAAAAAGGAAGAATATTGAGTATGGTTTGGATTAAATAAACGTGAATATAAGTTAAAGATTTCATCATTGTTTCATTTTAGACAAAAAAGTGCGAAAAATCAAAAAAATAATGAAAGTTTTCTCGAAAAACCTCTTTTAAAAACGTTTAAGAATATGGAGGTGATGAAATGACCGAATGGATTGAACAAGATAAAAAGGATGAAAACCACTTGTATGTACATTTAAAAGATCCAAGTTTATTAGATTTATCCATCTTTGATCGAATGTCAAATGATGATTTTTGTCTTCCTTGTATGCTGACAAATGAAAAAAGTGCATCCATTGTTTATGCGACTGAAGGCTATATTCCTTTACATGATTTTTTGAGTCAATATGTGTTTGAAAATGAGGAAGGATATATTTTCTTGCATCAACTTTTTGAACAGGCTATCGCATCCAATCGAAATAAACCTGTTTTATTTGATCCGGATTATGTATTTGTTTCTGGCTTTGGCGATCGGTTTGCCTTTGTGGTTGTCCCTATACAAATCTCGAATTGGATGTTTCAAAAAGATATGTCTGAAAAATGGGTTGAGTATATCGCAAAGACTATGCAAACGACAACCGCATTTGAAATTCCTGGCTTTTTATTGAAATTTTTAAAGAGTGCAGAGTTTAGTTTGCCCAATCTTGTCTTAGGACTTGATAATATCCGTATGTTATATTATCCAAAAAAATTCTCTTTTTTCAAACACAGGCGTATACAGACATTTAAAGTCAAAGAACCCATACAAGCTTTTCATAGAAATCAACCTGTTGAATCTAGTTCGGAAGATAAAACACAGCTCTTACAAGTTCAAGTAAACTTTTCTGCTTATTTAGAGATTGAACAAGATACATACGCTTTATCAAATGAAATTAATTTAGTGGGAAGAGCTATGATTTGTGATGTCAGACTTCAAGATATAAGTGTCTCTTTAAAACATGCCAAGATTGTTTGTGAAAATGACAGGTATTATATTCAAGATTTAAAGAGCACGAATAAAACATATTTAAATGGAAAAGAAGTCAAGCGAAAGATGCGTTTAAAAAATGGAATGAAAGTACGATTTGGTGATGTTGAATGTGAATTTAAAGAAGGATAGATATCAGATCCTAGAGTCTTACAATTCAAATGTATATCGTGTTCAAGATGAGTTGAGTACTTGTATTTATATATTAAAAGTATGTCAAAACTATGAAACAAAGCGATATAAACATCAATTTAAAACAGAAATCGATGTACTTTCAAAGTTGAATTCGTTTCTTGCGCCTAGTTTAGTCACGTGTTTTGAAGATGAGATGGCTCAATATTTTGTTGAAACATATATTCCAGGAATGAATGCGAAACAATTTATGAAACGATATAAAGGCTTTATTAAAAGGTATCGCTTGTTGTTGGATATTTTGATTGTTTTACAAGCTTTGCATGAAATTGGATATCTCTATATTGATTTGAAATTAGAAAATATTATTTATTATCAGAATCGTTTTTATTTAATTGATTTTAATGCATGTATTGAGAATCATTCTCGTGTTGCGATTATGGCATCTAAATCCAATTGTGCCCCTGAATTAATGAATCTTCGTGAAAAGGATGTTCGCTGTGATATCTATGCACTTGGCTCTTTAGTACATGAGCTATTTGGATTTTGGATGATGCCCATTGTGTTTTTGTGTCATCAAAAACAAGAAAGAAGAATTTCTCATTTATCTACTTTTAAGACAATGATTGTTTTACATATGTTCATTCACATCTTGGTTGTACTTTCTTTATGTATTCTGTCTGTCTTCTTAATTTTAAAAAGTACAAGTCCAAAAAATGTGTTTGATGCCTACTATTACCATCATAATATTGCCTTGTTTGAAAAGGCATATCATGAATCGGATCAAAAGGATCGTTTATATACATGGGTTTTAAATGGCTGGATCTTAGATGATGTATACCAAAATGAACAAGCATCCATATTTTTGATGAAGGAGGCGATTTCTACGAGTGATGCGACATTGATTCAATATGTATATGATCGTGTGTCTTTAAAAAAGGGGTCAAAACTGGAAACTTTCGTTATGATGTATTTAAAACCCAACGCAAATCGTGTGAATCGATGTATGACTTTGGCAAATGAGGGCAACATATTATTAAAAGATAAGCTTGATATATATAATCAGTGTCTACAAATCGCAATTCATGAAGAGTTTAAGATTTCATTAACGCCTGTGCGTACTTGGTTAGAGAGTGTGGATGAATCACAGCTATTGAAGTATACAAAAGAATTTGAAGATTTAGGATGTAATTACTTAGAATATTTACTTTTATTACGAAATAAGGAGGGTGAGATCATGGAAGTACCTGTGGTGTTTGTTGATCATTTAAAAAGTAATCGATGGAATGATATATATGCGTTTTGGAGGAGTTTATGATTTGGATGCAGGATGTAGCTTATACTGACTATATTTATTGGCAGGAAACAAATTCATTTATCAATGGTGTAGCTTCATCGAGTCAAAATATAGAATTGTTTTTTGACAAGAAAGTAGACCGGGATTCTAGTTTAGTTATTTATGATGGAAAACAAGTGGATCTAAGTCACGATCATATTTATATTGATGTTCAAAAAGAAGGTGTTACACAACTCGTTTATATATTAAAAGATGTGGATGGTTATGCTTTAGAACAAGGTGAAAAATCCATTCTTTTAGATACAACGATTCCAGATGTTGTAGTTAAGGTAAAGAATCATAATATTATGGATGTTTTGCCTTTAGAAAATAAAGAAACAATTCATGTTGAGATTCTAGAAGAAAACTTAAAAAGTGTAGAAGTGTATTTAGATGATGAAAAAATGGATTGTGAAGGCAAAGAATTTGATATAGATGTGACAAGTCAAAATCATACATTAAGCATTCTTTGTAGAGATGTTGCGGGCAATGAAGTAGAACGAAAAATTGATATATTACCAATCGTATTTCCTAAATGCGAGCTAAAGGACACGTTATATACAAAAGAGAACAAGATGGATCTCAAATTTGATGGAATCTGCGAAATGCCATTTTATTTGAAGGTATATTGTGGACAAGATTTATGTTATTCTCTGGATTTAGAAAATCGAGATGCAATAACAGTTGATTTTACTTCAAATGGAACGTATACATTTGTTCTAGAACATAAGGAATATCCTCAAATTAAAAAAGCATTAGAAGGATCGATAGTATATTCAAACATAACTCCCATCATCACTTTACAGCCATCAAGTAAAGTTTCAAATGAAGATGTATTTGTAGGTTTAAATTGGTATGTTCCATATATAAAGAAAGCTTATGTGGATGTAGAACTCGATGGAATCAAAGATCGTCATCCGTTTAATGAAGAAATTTGTTTAAAGGCTGTAGAAAATAAAGATTTATTCTATAAAGTTTTTGCGTATGCCAGGGACGCCTTTGGAAATGAAGTTTCGGATATGGTTATTGTACGTATTGATAAGCGGGCTCCATCAACAAGTTTGTATTTAAATAATGAACAGGTATTGGATAAAAAAATAATTAAGAAATTACCTGAATTTGAATTTTTGATCGATGACAATCGTGCAAATATGCGTATTGAATATTACATAAATGGTGTATTGATGGATATGGATATCGAAAAAGTATTCAATCGTATGATTAAAGATGATGTGTTAAAGGTTAAAACGTACACTTATGATGCATTATCAAATTTTGAAATAAAAGAATATGAATTTATGTTTAGTCCAGATAAGAAAATAGAAATGGTTTCCAAAAGCGAACAGATTCTACGTAGTGATGAAGTGGCTACATTTGAACGAATATGGAGTGTAAATGAAAAGAATGAATTGGTCTTAGAAAAAAATACAAAAGTTCTTACTTCAAAATTGAAGCCGAAGATTCATTATGTGCGAAAAAAGAATAAAGTACAAATTTTTTCCAAAGATCAGATTGAATCTTGTTTTGTGAATGGAAAGAAGATTGCGATTCAAAAAGATGTGTTGGGACATGATTTTGTGGAAATATCATTAAAAAAATCAAAAACGACCATTGAAGTCAAAGCTAAAAATGATTCGGGTGTTACTACGATAAAGAAATCAGAAATTAAAAAACCAATCTTAAAAAAATCATTTCTAAAACAATTGTGGATTTGGATTCAGCGTGTCTTTAAATTATGATCAAGCTTTGGATATATACAAAGGATCATTGTGCGTGGTTTGATGTAGATTCCATTCATGAATATGACAGGTTTCAATTTGAGAGAAGAAATCAAGGCGTTTGTATCTTTTACAAACAATAAAAAAGTATTAAAATGCAATGAATCTTGTATCTTGGATCATACAACTTTCTTTCTTGATGAAAAACAAAGTACACAATGTCATTTTCCAATAGAGACTTCGATTCAAGTGGGAAGAAGTGGCTTGTGTAATATACAGTTGTTTAAAAGTGGAGTATCCAGGTTTCATTTTAAAATTGAAAAGGATGTATTAACAGACTTAGATAGTTTAAATGGTACATATGTGAACACTAAGCGTGTACATTCATATAAGTTAAACATGCAGGATGAAATCGTGATTGCGAATATTCGTATGATTTATTTTAAAAAGTATCTGCTTGTAGATATGGTGGATAATCCTTTTGAAAATAAGGATTTAAAACGAGAAGAACCCATGTTCTATCCATCCAATTTAAATGTGCAATTACCAACAATACAAAAGTGGGACATACAGATGCCACAAATTCATCGTGTAGTTTGTAAACAGAGTCTTTTTAGTGCCATTGGGCCATCGTGTATGATCGCAAGTTCTGGTTTTATTTCTTCGATTTTGATTGGGTATCTTCAAAAACAAAGCGTGGAAACACTATTCATGAGTATGATCAGCTCTTTAACAATGGCTGTAACATTTATGATTTATGGTTTATATAATCGAAACTATCAATATAAATTGAGCGTAAAAGAAAATCAGAAAAGTCTAGATATGTATGATGGATATTTAAAACGAATGTATGAAAAAGAGGGCTTGTTGAAGCATGATTTTGAAAAGAAGGTAAATCTATATATCAAAAAGTACGTGGATACTTTTAAACATGAAACGAAGGATATTGTTTATGTGGGGTGCACAAAATTAAAGTGGTGTGCTATTTCATATCGTGAAGTGTCTTATGAATATGCATTAAATGATTTAATTCAAAAAAGAGAGCGATTGATAGAATCTTTAAATTCCAAAGTACTACAACCTGTCTTCTTAAAAAAAGGGGAAGTATGTTGGATCAAAGGGAATATAGAAGAGAGCTTGATTTTGTTTGAGAACTATTTGTGGTATTCAAATTCGATGCGTAAGTGGTT
>OHDG01001305.1_pt1 | contig 11343 bp, 10 predicted proteins | sample 1566961 | NCBI WGS metagenome assembly OHDG01 (sample SAMEA3879539, study PRJEB24766) | human gut metagenome | biome: human-associated habitat; feature: feces | place: USA | collected 1985/1987
GTTCGTTTGAAGGTGGGAAGGTGCGGAAATTGTGAGGATTTGCTATTTTTTAATAGTATACTTGAATTTTCTTATTATCAACAATATATTGTTGATTGAAACTCCCTTTGATAAAGAATACTATATGGCTTTCTTTAGACCAAATTTCAGTTGTTGCAAAATTTGCAACAGTTCAAACTGAAGGGTGACGTACTGTAGAAACAAACATTGATTATTATAATCTTGATGTAGTTATCTCTATCTGATACCGTATAAAGCCTCTTCGTTGAACACAATTTCAGATATGGGCTATTGGAATTTAAAAGAATATATAAAAAAAGATTTTCCTTAGATGATAATAGATTCAAACAATTAGATGGTGAAAACTAGTTTGATGAAATATGGAACTCACCTTATGGGTACATGATGAAATTCATCGTTCAGATATTGAAGTTGCCAAAAACTATCTAACTGAGCAAAAGCTCTGTATGCTTTGAATAACATTGTTACTGCATACCATGATATTGCAGAAGTACATGAGTACATGCCCTTAACCAAGAGCCTATGTATATGAAAGACTGGCTTGAAACCATCGACGATTACCTTAAAATGACACGCCGTGATATTCTTACCAGCAGTGGTCATATCAACCATATACAAGCTATTAAAAAGCTCATGCAGAATATGATAAATAATCAGGCGGAATACTCCTGTGTGAGCATTCTGCCTTGTTCTAATATTTCTTCTTTCCAAATGAATGATACTGTATTGTTATCTTGACATCGTACTCCAAAATAGTCCCCTTTTTAATAGACTCTATTCCATCTACAACTACCATTTGAACAGACCTATCCTTTTTTATCCATCCTGTCTTTAAATCATCAAGTGGCAATGTATACACTTCTGTAAAGCCAACATTTAATAACTCCTGCAGCAGCTCATCAAAATTTCTTTTTATCATCTGACGCGAAGAATATGGAAATATAAGTTCTTTTTTCATATGGTATGCAACAATTATTTCTGCATCATATGGTACCATCATTCCTGCATCTATCCATGATTGTCCGTTTATCATAACCTGTGCCACCTCACCAACACGATAATTGTTATCAATATAAACGTCCTTAACTGGAATAGCTTTGTAATTATTAAATCCTGTTTCCTTTAACATGCTCAAAACATACTCATAACTATCCCCTATCAAGTCATTTATAGAAAATCCTATTTGCAAATTCTTCTTATTAAAAAATAATGCTTTCATTCTTTTTTTTTCTAAGATTCTTTTCATGTTCTTTAACAGCACGCTTTTCTGCACGAATTCGTTCTTCTTCTCTACGACGTTCCTCGGTCTTACGTTCTTGTTCACCTTCCTCTGCTTTATATATTGCATATGCGGCTGCACCAAGGCCAAATGCTATGCTTGCCAAACCTGCTGCAAGCCCAATTCCATCCGATGAATCCTCATCATTATCCTCTTCATCATCGCCTGAAGCATAGTATGTGCAACTATTGTCACTCTCATAATACGAATCACTTACGTCTTCATTTTGATAACAACTTTCATCTGCACCATAATATGTCACAGTTCCATCAGCATTTTTATGCCCCCAGCTTCCGTCATTGCCATAATAGGACGCACTTCCATCAACATTTTTATACCCCCAGCTTCCATCTGCGCCATAATAAGAACCGCTCCCATCTTCATTTTGATACCCCCAACTTCCGTCATTGCCATAATAGGACGCACTTCCATCAACATTTTTATACCCCCAGCTTCCATCCTCATCATCTGAATTAAACATTTCATTTACATCATCAGAATTCAAGTAATCCCAGCCTTTATCTTTTCCCATAATGACCTCTTTCTCACACTGTAACTCAGCTCACATATCACATCTTATTAACCAAATCCCACAACCATTATCACATGAACTGTATATTATTGCTTATGCATACAATAAATATTTTAAACTCAATAATCATATGTACTTCATTTTTACACTATATATCTGTATTATTCACAATTGCAATCTACGGTAATACTGACATCAATATCAATGTCTTTACCATTAAAGTCTATAGTAACACGTTTATATACACCCTTTTCTACTTATATGGTACAATGCCCTTTTAGATTCGTGCTGTCTACCACGGTCTCAACAGTTGAGACAATAAATGCAAATCGTCTTCTTCATTATTTATGTACTCTTGCCATATACTCACAGGGAGTTGAGTTACCAGATTTCATCGTTTCAACCTGAAATCTGAATCTGGTATCATTTCTTTGCGTTTTCTTCTAATTCCAACATATATTTATCAAAATCGGACATAAACAGTCTATCCTGAATGACACGATATTTCTCAAATTCAGTTTCAGCATGAAGCTTTGCGATCTCAGCAGACACCTTGCCTGCATCCTGCAAAATCCCATAATCAAACATTTCAATAAAACTATTAAGACGTTTCTCCCAATCCTCCATAGTCAATGGGATATGCCTCAGTGTCATATTTTCAGCGAAATCTAAATACGCAGTAACCATACGATTTAATTGTTTCATTTCATCCTGACTTAAATAGTTTTTAGCAATTGTAACATCGCTTTTCTTAATCTTGCCATCTGGAGCATCTGCCCATGTTGTTAATCCCATATGTTCTTTGGTATGGTCTGCTCTTTCTACAATCAGCTCTGATGCCGTATGTCCATGAACCGCAAAATGCATCTTATTCTGAACAGTAGCATAAAATCTTTTTGTTGCAACTGAATTTTTATCATAATCTATTGCAGTAGCATAAAGGTCTGTAATTTTCTGATAAAACTTTCTTTCACTTGCTCTTATTTCGCGAATGCGCTCTAACTGCTCGTCAAAGTACTTTTCTGTCAGATAAGTTCCTCTTTTTAACCTTTCATCGTCCATGACCCAGCCTTTGATGGTGTAATCTTTTGCAATCTGATTCACCCATTTTCTGAACTGAACAGCACGCTCGGAATTGACCTTAAAACCTACAGCAATAATCATTTGAAGATTATAATGTTTTGTATCACGAGCAACCTGACGGGAACCTTCCATTTGAACTATTCGGAATTTTCGAATAGTTGCCGCTTCCTCCAATTCACTATCTGCATAAACTTTTTTAATATGCTCATTTATCGTTGGTAAACCAACGTCATATAATGTAGCCATCATCTTCTGTGTCAGCCATATATTCTCATCCTCATAGCGCATCTCAATGCTGTCCTGCTGATCACCTACAGAGGCAACATAGGTCAGGTATTCTGCTGCGCTGGAACGGATTGTTATTTCTTCTTTTTTCTTTTTCAAACAAAATCCCCCTTTTTATTATCTTACTGAGATATGAGATAAATTGCTGATGTTTTATATATCTTTTCTCCCCAGCAGACACACCGTCTCCACATGCCATGAGTGCGCAATAAAGATGCACATCCCATGACTTATCCGTCAAGTTTGGGCTCTAAAATGATACAACAGTCCCCTATCGGACCTGCAAAAATAAAGCAAGATGCATCACTTTGCACCTGCCATAGAAAAAGATTAGATTTGTTTTTGAGATACAGGTCTAACTGACCTGCGCGTGATTTGTGCTCTGCTCTTTCTCTATGGTCCACTTACCCCATTGATAATTTCTAGGATATTGTACCATAGATTGTTTGTTTCGGAAATTACTTTCCTCTAAAAATGGGCAGACTCAAATAACTAAACCTCATCCTTTTAGATACTTGAGTCTACCATTTTCATCAAATTTCTTCACTTTTATCAGCCTCTTCTGATTTTAGCATTTTACAAATAATAATGTTCTTCTTTCTCCTCCTATATGTGAACAATACCTTTAATTTACTACCTCTTGCACATAACAATTCTTGTTCTCCCCCTCTATTACTAATCAAGTCTATGTATAACCCCTTAGTTCCCTTCGGTATCATAATTTTTAGCAATGTGTTGTATGAACCAAATTCTTCTTTCAATGACGATTTTACAAGACCGACTCCCATGTATCCTTTATCTTCTATTATTGCACCCCAGTTAATATAACGTCTATTCGTACTTATACACAGTTCTCTATAATCCAAAAATCTATATCCCCAAATATTCTCTGGGACATACGATTTATTTAGACGTTTATCCATAACCGCTTGCATTTCCTCAAGTTCATCTTCTGGAAAAGTAAAGCCCGTATAACCATATCTGTTTTTTTTATTAATGGCCAATCCCCAATTTCCACCACAATAAAATGAAAACCATTTATTTTCAAGTGCATCTACTCTTAATTCTTGTATCTCCTCTTCAGAAAAATCTCCTTTTAAATATATTTCAGGATTTTCTGTATCATAATTTCTCCTTAACTTTCCACCAAGTTGATACTCCGGCAACCAATATGAATAATTTTTATTCCCCCAATCTCTTGCTTCATCAATGCTAGAAAATCTTCTATATATCTCTCTCATATTTTTCTCCAAACGTACTACCGCATTCCTTAATCTGCATCTGGATCAATCCTAATATCAATTGGTCTAACACGCCTATTTTTCTTATTTTCCACAATACTGCATCAGAACAACCGTCTCCACATGCCCCGTATTAGGAAACATATCCACACAACAGCACTTCTCCACCTTATACCCTCTCTCCTGCAGAGTAACAAGGTCTCTTGCAAGCGAAGTAGGCTTGCAGGAAATGTACACCATTCTGTCAACACCGTAATCAATAATCTTTTCAAGTGCCTTAGGGTGGATTCCATCACGAGGTGGATCAAGTACGATGAAATCTGGCTTAATCTCAATATTATCAAGTGCCTTTAAGACATCATCTGCAATGAACTCACAGTTAGTAAGACCGTTCTGAGCTGCATTCTTCTTGGCAGCCTCAACAGCTTCCGCAACAATCTCAACACCGATAACCTTGCTGGCAACAGGCGATAACATCTGCGCAATCGTACCCGTACCTGTATACAGATCATATATAACCGGCTTGCTGCCAGAATTTCCATTATCACTAACATTTCCCGCAACATTAACAGTCTCCGTAACATCTGAATTCCACGCAACACTGGCAGCCATAGTGCCTGCAGCACCAGCCACATCTCCAAATCCGCCAGAAAGCACATACTCACGTGCCTTAGAGTAAAGCACTTCCGCTCCAAGAGAATTAGTCTGGAAGAATGAGAACGGAGTTATCTTGAAACGTAAGCCCAGAAGTTCCTCCTCAATATAATCCTGACCATACAGAAGCTCAGTTTTCTCGTTAATTACTGCATCTGCAAGGCTGTCGTTAAATGTATGGAGAACACCTGTAAGAGTGCCCTTATATTCAATTGATGTCAGGCGGTTTACAAGCTCTGTGAAATCATGCTCAATCTGAGTCGTTGTTACGATATCAACAAGAATCTGTCCTGTCTTTACTGACTTTCTTACAAGAAGATGACGCAGATACCCCTCGTGGCTTAACTTGTGCTGGAAAGGAAGCTCCTTCTCTATTGCATAATCCTGAACGCATGTGAGAATCTTTCTGTAATCCTCATCAATAATCTTACATTCTGTAACTGGAACAATATCATACATGCTGTTTCGTTTGTGAAGTCCGAGTGCAAGAGGTCCGTCCTTGTACTCATCGCCAAATGAAAATTCCATCTTATTACGGTATTCTTCTGTAACCGGACTTCCGATTATCCCCTCAAATGGAAGCTCACCCGAAACAACTTCGCTAAGAAGCTTTTCCACCTGTGCGCTCTTAATCTTTAACTGTTCCTCGTAAGCTACTGTCTGGTAAGTGCAGCCACCGCATTTGCCAAAATGTGGACATGCCGGGCTGGTTTCAAGCGGACTCTTCTCAACAACTTCCATAAGTCTGCCTTCGCAGTGTCCTTTTCTTTTCTTATTCACGCAGAATCTGACAGTCTGTCCAGGAATTGCGTTCTTGACGATTGCCTTTTCCTTCTGTCCGTCCTCATCTGTCACCCACACTGTCGCCTTGTTAGGGAAATCAACCTTTTCAACTTTACCTTCGTATACGCTTCCTTTTTTCAATCTATACTCCATTCCGCACATGAATTGTGCCTGTTATTAACATATTAATAGTTTCTGGCAGCACTTATTCACATAACGGCATACCTTGTATAATTTTATCAGAAAAATGTGCTAAAGTATAGTAGTCACATTTACTCAACCACGCTGGCATTCTTTGCCTGCACTGCAGAATGTATTCTTTCAAGTACCTTGTCACACAGCCATGTATAAGCAGCCCCGGCAGCATTCAGTCCTATACGTAATGCAACCGCATAAGGCATTCCAAAAAGTCCCGCCGCAATTGATAATGCGCCAAATGTATTAAAAGCTGTCTGCCATGCATAACCAGCGGAATATCCGACTCCGATACCACCTATCATGCCTATATACGGATACATTGATTCTGGCAGTACTATATACATCACTGCAAAAATCGCACATCCAACAACATTAAACAATGCCCTGTTTCCAATTCTCTTATCAACATCTTTAGAAAACGGCAGACACACTGACATGCACGCAATTCCAATCCACATTGCCCTAGGCAGTCCCATCAGTGAAACAATCAGCATAGCGCTTGATACGATAAATGTAAGCTTAATGTACCATCTTGTCCTTGCTGAATTAATATTAAATTCCTTAAACAAATCCCAGAATGTTCTTCTATATGGTCTGTTCCTCTGATTCTTATAGAAAATAATCATGCATACTAACATCCCGGCAAGCAGTCCCACAACTCTCATCATATATTCATGGCCTGTGACATCATATCCCTGTAGTAAAAGATACCCAAGAACGAATGTTGAATGATTATACATAATTACATTGTGACATCCCATTATCATAAGAAGCATAATACACACAACATTTATTACAAATGCAGCAACTGGCGGTACCATATTGGAAACCCTCGGTCCTGCTATCAATATCGCATATATTCCCATTATCGAAATCAATCCATGTGATGTCTTAATTCCAAAATCCGCCTGTCTTAATACCAGCACCGCAAGAAGCACTGTAACTCCGACAACACTATTATTATTCCCCAGCAGCTTACTGAATACTGTAACTACTGCGACGCAGAATATCATGACCAGATACACCTTAAAATTATATATTAGAATATGTCTTCTTTTCTCTTTAGAATCCTGTGTGTTCTTGATAAGCTGTTTTGAACCAGCCGAGCTTAACTGTAATTCCTGATAATATGTCATAAATTCCCGATTTCCTTTCCTCCCCTTAAATTTTACTTAATGACAGGGTTGAGTAATATAACACTGATTACACCCCTATGTCAATTAAGAAATAATTAAATATTATGCAATAAAAAAGCCACAACCGCTGACATATCCTAATGGACATATCAAGCCGGCTGTGGCTTTCAATCATATCGCACTTATTACATTACTTCTCGATGTCTTCATCCTCGAAATCATCGTCAAAATCTTCGTCTTCGAAATCTTCATCATCGAAGTCATCTAAATAATCTGGTGTAAAATATCTGTATACAGCATAAGCGATACCAGCAACTGCTGCAACTGCACCAACGATAGCAAGAACAGCTATGATAATTGTGCTGCACTTCTTGCAGCATTTCTTATCTTCATCTTCCTTCTTGCTAATAAGTTCTCCTAATTTAGTAGCTGCGATAAGCTCATCTAATTTTTCTTTACTCATAACAATATCTCCTTTCATACCACGGATTTAATAAATGTATTATAGCATAGCGTTAAACATTTGTCATTATAGTTTTTTAAGTCTGGCAAATCCTGCCAGCATTTTCTTCTGTCCGTACTCTGCAAATTCAACTGTTACCATATAGTCTCTTGCTGAATCCTCTATAGCAAGTACCTTTCCTTCACCGAATTTCACATGGCTCACCATATCACCGACACTGTAGCCAAGTCCGCCTGAAGATTTTGCACTTATATCTGCACCTCTTGCAGCACCTATTACATTTCTTGAAGATAAGCCGCTTCGTGTAGGCATTCCTGCATAAGCACTTCTTACAGAATCTGCCGGTGTCTTTCTCTTTTCTGGTTTCTTAAGGTCAAATAATTCCATAGGGTCTTTTCCAAATCCCGGATTAGAACCACCATTTATCTTAACCTTTCTTGAGCTATATGTTCCTGCTGCCCTTCCGCCTGGTGTGCCGCTTCCGTAGCTGCTAAGAATTGATCTGGCTGTTGCACGCATGTTAATGCCTGTTGTATCTGGCTCATCTGATATCCCGCCATATGCAATCCTGCCTTTAGCATACCCACTGGAATTGTTTTCTATGTGCATATATTCTTTAGGAATTTCATTAATGAATCTTGAAACCTTATTCATCTGTGTTTCACCACGCACCATACGCGACTTGGCACTTGTAAGATTAAGTATTTTCTCTGCTCTTGTTATTCCAACATAGCACAGTCTTCTCTCTTCCTCAATCTCAGTTGAATCATCTGACACAATTGTCATATAGCTTGGGAAAAGTCCGTCCTCCATTCCTGTCATATACACGATTGGAAATTCCAGACCTTTTGCACTGTGCAGCGTCATAAGCATTACATGAGGCTCTGACTCATCAAGATTATCAATATCCGCTATTAAGGCAACTTCTTCAAGAAGTCCTGAAAGTGTAGGCTCTTCGCCTGCTTCTTTACAGCTCTCCTCATAGCTTACAACCTTATTAATGAATTCATCCAGATTCTCGCGTCTTGCCTCAACCTCTTCCACCGTTTCGTTCTGTGAAAGGCTCTCAATATATCCTGTATCCTCAATTACAGCCTCAGCAAGCTCCTTTAATGACATAAATTCTTCTTTGGCACGCAGTCTTCCAATAAGGTCAACAAATGGCTCTAACTTGGAAAGTGCCGCATTCTTTATTGTGTCAATATCCTTTGCATTGACAAGTGCTTCCCAGAAAGTAATATCATTAAAATCTGCATATTCCTGCAATCTGTCAATCGTAGTATTACCAATCCCCCTCTTCGGAACATTTATAATTCGCTTAACCGCCTGACCATCAAGACCATTATCAATAGTTTTAAGATAAGCAAGAATGTCTTTGATTTCCTTTCGCTGATAGAAATTCTGTCCGCCATATATCTTATATGGAATGTTGTGAATCATCAGCTTTTCTTCGAGCGCTCTTGACTGTGCATTAGTTCTGTAAAGAATAGCAACATCATTATAATTCCAGCCATCCCTTACATACTCTGCAATACCACTCGCAACGCCTTCTGCCTCATCATACCCGTTCTCATACAGAGTATAATTGACCTTCTCGCCCTCTCCGTTATCAGTCCAGAGTGACTTGCTCTTTCTGCCAATATTATTACTTATCACAGCATTTGCAGCATTAAGAATAGTCTGCGTCGAACGGTAATTCTGCTCAAGCTTTATAACCTTAGCGCCTGTGAACACATTTTCAAAGTTAAGAATATTATAAATGTTTGCTCCACGGAACTTATATATAGACTGGTCATCATCACCAACCACACATATATTGCCATACTTTGCTGCAAGCATTGCAACAAGCTTAAACTGTGATGTATTAGTATCCTGATACTCGTCGACCATTATATATCTGAATCTGTCCTGATAATGCTCAAGTACCTCTGCATCACTCTGAAACAGCTCAACCGTCTTGAATATCAGGTCATCAAAATCAAGTGCATTGTTAAGCTTAAGCGTCTTCTGATATTCTCTGTATACGCCCGCAATTCTTCTAAGATTATAGTCGTTACCTGCCTCAAGCTCGAACTCATCAGGAGTCTTTAACTCATCTTTAGCAGATGAAATCTTACTCATAATTGCACGCTCTTTAAGCATCTTCGTATCTATATTCATCTTCTTACATATATCCTTGATTACAGACTTCTGGTCGTCCGTATCATATATCGTAAAGTTATTATCGTATCCAATTCTGTCTATGTATCTTCTTAAAATTCTCACGCATGTTGAGTGGAATGTACTTACCCATACAGCCCCTGCACCCTGTGCCACAGTAGTCTCAACTCGTTCTTTCATCTCTCTTGCAGCTTTATTAGTAAATGTAATTGCCATAATATTATATGGGTCTACTCCGCATTCTTCTATTAAATATGCAATTCTGTTCGTAAGCACGCGTGTCTTTCCAGAGCCTGCTCCGGCAATAATAAGTAGCGCACCATCTGTATATTTAACTGCCCTTTTCTGGCTGTCATTCAAATCTTCTAATCTCATATATCCACCTTCATGCAAATGTGAAATCTATATCCACCTTATTTCTGCCAACTACCACATTATACAAAAACAACGGGATGTTGCCAAGCCAATATGACAACATCCCTGATTGTTATTTATTAAATTCACATATTACTAATTGTCAGATTATGCAAGCTTTGTTCCACAGTTAGAACAGAACTTAGCGCCATTAGTTGGTGTGCCACAGTTAGGACAGAACTTAGGTGCTGTGCCACCTGACACATTTGCATTATTATTCATTGCAGTATTCATGTTATTCATCATCTGCTGTCCAACCTGCATTCCCATCTGGAGCTGCATCATATCACTGGCAATATTCGAACCGCCTCTTGAATTGCCGATACTATCAGCCATAGCCATCTGTGTATATCTGTTCATATCTCCAACCATTGCCTGAGAAGCTGCCTTATTAGTCATCTTCTGTACTTCTTCCGGATAAGAGAAGCTTGAGATAGTAAAGCTTGTTATTGTGATTCCTAACTTGCTCATCTCCATATCAAGGTCTGTCTTAATACCCGCTGAGATATCATAAGCATTAGCCTGAAGATTAAACATATCCTTGCCTTCTTTAGAAATCCACTTCATAAGAAGCTGGTCAAGAACTGCTGATATTCTTTCCTTAACATCTGCAACAGTGTACATCTGCTTTACACCTGCTACCTTGTCTATAAGCGTAATGTAATCAGATACTGAAAACGAGAAGTTACCGAAAGCTCTTATTGGCATGCCACCTGGAAGTGCCTGTGTTGGAATAAGAATAGGATTCTTAGTTCCCCACTTCTCTGTGAATTCCTTAGTATTAACGAATAAAACTTCAGCTCTTACTCCACTGTTGAAGCCAAACTTAAAGCCTTTAAGTGTTGATAAGAATGGAATAATCTGTGATTCAATATCAAAGCTTCCCTCGTCCTTAAAAATACCTTCAATCTTACCATTGTACATAAAGATTGCATCCTGGCCGGCGCGGATAATCAGCTTACTGCCTTTCTTGATTTCTCTGTTGGTCCATTTCCAGAAGATTATATCATCTCTGTACTCTTCCCATTCAACTACGTTGGCAAACTGCCCTTTGAATAATCCCATGTTCCCTCTCCTTATCTATGTATTGCTTA
>OHDG01001306.1_pt1 | contig 11341 bp, 9 predicted proteins | sample 1566961 | NCBI WGS metagenome assembly OHDG01 (sample SAMEA3879539, study PRJEB24766) | human gut metagenome | biome: human-associated habitat; feature: feces | place: USA | collected 1985/1987
ACCCGGGACCAAGCGGTTATGAGCCGCCAGCTCTGACCAACTGAGCTACTAGCCCCCATTGCCCGGTTTGCCGGGCGCACAAGTAAGTATAACAAAAAACGCGCGAAATGAAAAGCGTTTCGGGTAAAATTATTTTGTGCGATGGGCTTCCAGCTTCTGCTGCATGAACTTGTCCAGCATTTCCTGCGGAAAAAGCGGCTCCTTGTAGCCAAAGGCCTCCCGGATGAAGATCAGGGTGGCGATGGTCTGCCGCCCGGGGTCAAGCCGGAGGGTATACAGGGTGTCCAGCGGCTGCTGGGTAGGCTGGTGCAGGGTCAGATGGAGCAGGAAGCCGCCATCGTTCTCACGGCGGCACTCGTAGGCAAATTCATCGTCCGGGCTGTGCTGGTCCAGCCGGTCGAAGCAGTCGTCCAGCGGCAGGTCGGTGCGGAATTCGGAAAGGCCGCTGGGGCCATACTGACTGCGGCGGGCGTTTTCCCGCCGGGTGAGCAGAAAAACGATGCAGCCCAGGGCGGCCGCCAGCAGGATGAGTGAGAATACAACGTTCATGGGTCCCTCCGCAGATTTTGAATCATGTTTTCCTTATTGTAACACAACCTGCGGAAAATTGTGTTATAATATTTGAAACAATCCAAATTTTTGCTGGAGGACTTCCCCTATGAAGCTCAAATTCACCCATAAGACCTGGTATTTCTTCCTGCTGTGCGCGGCAGCGGCATCCATGCTCAACGGCTTTGCCGTGCTGGGCGGCATGGATTTTTCGTTTTTGGAGATGGTGGCGTTCTGCATCACCGGCATCACCATCCTGTTTCTGGCCGCTGAAAAGGGCTCTGACCCCAAGGACAAGCGCAGCTATTTCCTGATCTTTGTCCTGCTCATGCTCAGCTATGTGCTGGGCGGCTGGGCAGCCTACTTATTCTCCGCACTGGTCTGGCCCGCCCTGCTGGCACTGGAGTACCAGAAGGGCAGGCCCATCCAGCGCCAGCTGCAGCTGGTGGGTGCCGCTGAGGCATTCCACCTGCTCTTTGTCCTGCTCACGGTCTACGGCGGCATGGCAGGCCTGAGCTTCTGGGCCAATCTGCTCTGGGTGCTGCTGGCCTGCGCCCGGGGCTGGGCGGCACTGAGCCTGTACAAGATGCAGGAGGAAGACGCATGACCCAGCGGCGGCGGAACCGGCACCGCAAGCGCCGGGTTGGCCGCCGCGCCTTCCTGATCGGACTGGGCGGCTCTGTATCTGCCGCCCTGACGTATTATCTGCTGCGTTCTATCCCGGCAGGAAACCACGCGGAGCCTGTGCCATCGCCACAGGCTGCCCCCAACCCCGCCCTGCCCAGCGGCGAGTGGCGGGCGGTGTGGGTGAGCTATCTCGAATTTGCAGAGATGGACTTTTCCTCAGAAAGCGCGTTCCGGGCCGATGCCGCCGCGCTGATGGACAACTGCCTGTCCCTCGGGTTGAACACCGTCATTGCGCAGGTGCGCCCCTTTGGAGATGCGCTTTACCGGAGCAGCCTCTTCCCGTGGAGCCACCTGTGCACCGGCGTGCAGGGGCAGGACCCGGGCTTTGACCCGCTGGACGTGCTGCTGACCGAGGCCCACGCCCGGGGGCTTTCGCTGGAGGCATGGGTCAACCCCTACCGGCTCAGGAGCTCGGCCTCCATGCCCCCCGTCCTTGCAGAGAACAGCCTGCCGAACACCCACCCGGAGTGGGTCTGCACCGTGAACGAGGGGGCTTACCTGAACCCCGCCATTCCGGAGGCTGCCGACTATGTGGTACAGGGCGTGGCAGAGCTGGTGCAGAACTACGCCGTGGACGGCATCCACTTTGACGACTACTTCTACCCCACCACCGATCCTTCCATTGACGCGGCGCAGTTTGCAGCCAGCGGAGAAACCGACCTGACCGCATGGCGGCGGGCCAACGTGACCCGGCTGGTCAAGGCTGCCCACGATGCCGTCAAGGCCGCCGACCCGACCCTGCGGTTCGGGGTCAGCCCCCAGGGCAACCCGGACAACGACCGGAACGAGCAGTACACCGATCTCTCCGTCTGGCTGACGGCCTCCGGTGCGGATGCCGTTGTGGATTACCTCTGCCCCCAGATCTACTGGGGCTACGGCTATACCCTCTCCTCCGGCAGCACCCGCTTTGCCTTTGAGAACATCACTGCCGAGTGGCTGGCCCTGCCCCGGGCCGAAAGCACGGCCCTCTATTTCGGGCTGGGAGCCTACCGGGTCGGTGTGGGAGACGGTGGAGCCAACGCCGACAGCGTCAGCCAGTGGTGCACCGGCAGCGCGCTGGCCCGGCAGGTGACCGACCTGCGCAGCGCCGGTGCCGGGGGCTGGGCGCTCTACCGCTATGGCTCCCTGTTCCGCTCCGACGAAAGCGGCCTTGCCGCCGCCGAACGTGCCGCTCTGACGGCATTGGACGGCTAAGACACAGAAAATCCCTTGTAAGCAGGAAAAAAATGCGGTATACTATGGTATCATGCAAAAATATCGCATTTTTCACCTGCTGTTTTTGAGGATAGAAAAACATGAGTAAAACAAAACGAATCCTTGCCTTTGCGCTGGCAGCTGTGCTGGCCGTTGTCGTCCTGACCGGCTGCAAGAGCATTGTCCAAAAGGTGTTCGGATCTTCCAACGAGGTGCAGGAGGATGACACCACCCAGTGGGCCGTGCTCAGCTCTGACCCGCTGATGCTCGATGGCATTGCCGATACCACGGCCAAATACGCCACAGCCCGGGCCAACGGGGCGCTGAACATCGTGTTCAACGGCATCTGGAGCCGCAAGACCGAATACTTCACCGTGCCCAGCGGCCTGCTGAGCATTTACGGCTGCGGCACCACCGACGGCGGTGCCCAGAAGTTCAAGGTCTCCCTCTGGAAAAAGGTGGACGGCGGCGCGCAGTATGTGGACAACACCACCTTCTATTTCACCGCCGACGGCCAGAACTACCACTGCGACATCGACAACCTTGACCCCAACGCAAGCTACCGCGTTACCATTTCCTACGATTCCAGCCGTTACTACCTCTACGGTCTGATGAAAGTGGAGGGCATCGGCTAAAATGAACACACAAACAAAACACTCTCTCATGCTGATGCTCTGCGCCTTTATCTGGGGCACGGCGTTCGTGGCCCAGAGCGCAGGCTCCGGCATGGGGGCTTATTCTTTTCTGGCCGGGCGCAGCTGGCTGGCGGTGCTGGTGCTGCTGCCCACCGTCCGTGCCTTCGATGCCCTCCACCGCAGGCACGGCGCAGCCTATGGCTGGCCCAAAGCCCCTGCCGACCGCAGACATCTGCTGACGGCGGGGCTTTGCTGCGGCACTTTGCTGTTTGCGGCCTCCGCTGCCCAGCAGATCGGCATCACGCTCAACCCTTCTACGGCCAAGGCCGGTTTCCTGACCGCCATGTATGTGGTGCTGGTGCCGGTGTTTGGGCTGTTTCTGGGGCGGCGGGGCAGTGCCCGGCTCTGGCTGAGCATGGTCATCGCTGTGGGCGGGCTCTATCTGCTCTGCATGAAAAACGGCTTTGGCGGCATTGAGACCAGCGATTGGATCCTACTTTCCTGCGCCGTGCTGTTCAGCTTTCAGATCATGACGGTGGACCACTTTGCCCCGCAGGTGGACGGTGTCCGCCTGAGCCTGCTGCAGTTCTTTGTGGTGGCTGTGGAGAGCACCGCTGCCGCCTTGCTGTTCGAGAACCCCACCCTGGCCGAGTTCGGGGCCAACTGGCTCCCGCTGGCCTACTGTGGCGTAATGTCCAGCGGCGTGGCCTATACCCTGCAGATCCTGGGCCAGCGGGACGTAAACCCCGCCATTGCAAGCCTTATTATGTGTCTGGAAAGCGTGTTCAGCGCGCTGGGCGGCTGGCTGCTGCTCCACCAGAGCCTTTCCATGCGGGAGGTCTTTGGCTGCACCCTCATCTTTGCAGCGGTGGTTCTGGCCCAGCTGCCCGTGGAGGACTGGCTGAAATGCCGCAGCGCAAGCCGGAAGTGACCCGGCGCACCGCCGCAGGCATTCCCTATGAGCTGACCCGCAAAAAGGTCAAGCGGCTCAACCTGCACATCCGGCGGGACGGCACCGTGGCCGTGAGCATCCCGTGGTCCTACACGGTGGGCTTTGCCGATGCCTTTGTGACAGAGCAGGCCCAGTGGATCCGGGAGGCGGTCTCCCGCCAGCTGCGGCGGAACGCCCGGAATGACCAGCCCCTGCCCTCCCAGGCCGAGGCACTGGCCTGTTTTACCGCCATGAGCGACAAGGTCTACCCGGCCTTTGCCGGGGTGCTGGGCGGGCAGAAGCCCACCATCAGAGTGCGGGACATGACCAGCAGGTGGGGCGTGTGCTACATGAAACGGCGGCAGATCACCTTTGCATTGCAGCTCTACAACATGCCGCCCGCCGCGCAGATCTATGTGGTGGTGCACGAGTACTGCCACTTCCTGCAGCCCAACCACAGCCCGGCCTTCTGGGCCGAGGTGGAAAAGCTGCTGCCGGACTGGAAAGAACGGCGGGCTTTATTGAAATAAACCTTGTGATAAAAATCAACAGGAGGGGTTCGACCCTTGGAAAGTGAAAAAAAGACCTCCGGCGGCGACAAATATTCAAAGCTGGCCGGAAACACCATTATCTTTGCCATTTCGAGCTTTTCGTCCAAGCTGCTGACCCTTTTGGTGCAGCCGTTCCTGACCTACGCCATGGCCGAGATCGCCGATCTGGGCCTGGCGAAGATCCTGAGTCAGTATGCAAACCTGCTCATCCCCTTTGTCTCGATGGGCATGTCCAACGCCATCATCCGCTTTGGCCTGGACAAGGGCAACAGCGAAAAGCAGGTGTTCACCAACGGCCTGCTGACCATTCTGGGCGGCTTTGGCATTCTGGTGCTGTGCTGGCCCATTGCGCAGTTCCTGCCCGATATGGCACAGTACGGCCTGCTCATTTACATCTATGTGCTCATGAGCTGCCTGCGCACCCTGTGCACCCAGTTCGTGCGCAGCCGCCAGTGGAACAAGCTGGTGGCCGTGGACGGCGTGCTGTGCACCGTGGCCACCATGGCGTTCTATGTGCTGTACCTGGTGGGCTTCAAGTGGGGTGCCAACGGCTACCTGCTGGCCATCATCAGCGGTGACTTTGTCAGCGTTTTGTTCCTGTGCATCACCGGAAAACTGTGGAACTACCTGGAGTTCCGGGGCGTCAACCGGGGGCTGTGGCGGCAAATGCTGCATTTTTCGCTGCCCATGATCCCGGCCCAGATCAGCTTTTGGATCATTAACGCCTCCGACCTGTTTTTTGTGCGGCGGATGTGTGACGGCCTGGGGGGCCACGACGGCAACGCCTGGAGCGGCCTGCTGTCCACGGGCTACTTCCTGCCCACCATCCTCACCACGCTGGGCCTGATCTTCTACGACGCCTGGCAGCTTTCCGCTGTGACCGAAGAGGAGGGCCGGGCGCGGTTCTTCACCAAGATCTTCCGCACCTATTCCAGTGTGCTGTTCTGCTGTGCGGCGGGCATCATCTGGCTGTGCCGCCCGGTGATGCACGTCATGAAGTCCAACTACTACTATGCATGGCACTTTGTGCCCTTCCTGGTGCTGGCCTCCACCTGCAGCTGCTTCAACCAGTTCATGAACAGCGTGTATGTGGTGACCAAAAAGTCCAGCCGCAGCATGGTCACCATGATGGCCGGTGCCATCAGCAACTGCGTCATGAACTACTTCTTCATCAAGTGGTGGGGCCCCATCGGTGCCACATACGCTTCCTTCCTGGGGCTGGCGCTGGTGTTCACCCTGCGCTCCATCGACGCAAACCGCATGATCCATATGCATGTGCATCCGGGCCGGGTGCTGCTGAACGCGGGTCTGCTGGTGTTCGAGGCCTTTGTGCTGCTGGCCGAGACCCCGCTGTACGGCCTGTGGACCGGCCTGATTACCGCAGTGGTCATCCTGATCAACTTTGCAGGCGTGTGGGCCATGGCCCGCGTTCTGCTGCCCCGCCTGCTGGGCCGCCGCGGCAAGGCGCTGGTGGCCGCTGTGGACGGCTGGCTGAGAAAATAAAAACCGATAGAAACAACAATGCCCCCGGAGAACTCTCCGGGGGCATTGTTGTTGTGTGCGAGGAACAGCGAGCTTTTTACGGCTCACTGGGGGTTGGCTTTTAGTGCTTGCTCTTGGCAAACAGGCTGGTGAACGCACCGGCTACGGTGAGGGCCATGCCGCTCAGGGCCATGGCCAGAGCGGTGAACCAGTTCACGCCGGTCTTGGGCAGGGCGGCCACGGTGCTGTCGGGGGTGGCATCCTGCACGGGAGGATTGCTGGGGTTCTCCGGGTTCACGGGCGTCTCGGCATCATCCGGAGTGGCGTCCTGCACGGGAGGCGTGGTGGGGCCCTCCGGGCTGACGGGGGTGTCCGGGGTGTCAGGATCCGGGGTGGGTTCCGGATCCGGGTCCGGGGTGGGCTTGGGGGTCACGTTGTGGGCAGCCTTGAGGGCCAGGGTGGCGTTCTTGTCCAGGATGGTAATGGTGTAGGAACCATCCTCGTTCTTGGTGACGGCATAGCCGTCGGCCTTGAAATCGTCCAGGTTGGTCACATGTTCACCCTTGCCATCGGCATCCCAACGGGCGTCCAGCCCATCCAGGAACCAGCCGTTGATCTTGTGGCCGCAGTCGTCCAGCATCCAGTCGTCGCCCACCTTGGTGAGGGTCATGGTGCTGCCTTTTCCAAAGAGGTAAACATCATCGCCTGCCTGAGCAGCGTGGTTGTTGTACAGCTTGGCACCAGATTCCACCTCAACAGTGCCGCTGCTGCACAGGCCGCCACCGTAGAGACCGGCACTGTTCTCAACAAGGCTGGTGCCTTTCTTGAGGGTGAGAACGCCATTGTTGAGGATGCCGCCGCCGTTGCTGGCAGAGTTCTCACGGAAAACAGTGCCATTGCTGGCGGTGAGGGAACAAGTGCTATCCCAGATGTAAACGCCGCCGCCGTCTCCGGTTGCCTTGTTGCCGCTGACTTCAGAGTTGTTCAGGTCAGCGGAGCTGTTGCTCCACAGCAGGATGCCGCCGCCGCTCTTGGCAGTGTTATCCAGGAACTTGGTGTTTTTGGCATTGAGGACAACACCCTGGGCTGCATAGATACCGCCGCCCATGACAGTGTTTGCATCGCCGTTGCTGTTGACCTTGGTATCCACCAGCTCCAGTTTGGGAGAGGCGAAGTTTGCCGTATACTGGGAGGCGGCAATGCCAGCACCGTAGAGGGCCTTATTTCCGCTGATCTCAGAATTATCCGACTTCAAACCAACATTGCCCCACAGGAACAGACCGCCGCCCATAGAGGATGCGGTGTTGTTCCGGATGATGGAACCGTTTTGCAGGGTGAGGCTGCCGGGAACGGCAATGCCCAGATGGAACAGACCGCCACCGTTAACGGCCTGGTTGTTTTCAACAGTAGTATCGTCCAGGGTAACGGTGCCGAGCTTGGCGGCAATGCCACCGCCAGTGCTGACAGACTTGTTGTTTGCTACGGTGCAACCCTTAAGCGTTGCATCAGCCCGAGGGCCGCCAACATACACGCCGCCGCCCTCACCACTGCCAATGGCCTCGTTCTCAAGGATCCTGGTATCGGTAATGGTGGCCTTAGAAGGCGTTTTAGAAGTGTCACGGGCTTCACCCATGTGGATGCCGCCGCCGTTGTCGGCCTTGTTGCCCTGGATGGTAGAACCCGAAACGTCCAGAACATTACCCTCTGCGGAGAAGATGCCGCCACCGTTGCCCTGGGCCTCATTATTGCTGATGGTGGAATCCTTAACGGTAAGGCTACCGCCCTGGGCTTCAATGCCAGCACCAGTACCTTTTTTGGAGTAGGTTGCTTTGTTGCCTGTTACGGTTACGCCGTCCAGGGTAACATCGGATTTTTTGCCAACAGCGCAGATGCCGCCGCCGCCGTTGCCAAGGGCTTCAGAGGAAATCTCGTTCTTCGAGTTGTACCAGATGAGAGAGGTGGAACCCTTTGCCTCATTGCCGCTGATGGTGCTATCGGTGACAGTAAGGGTGCTCTCATAGCTGTAGATGCCGCCGCCCAGGCCCTTGTTGCTGTTGGGAGCCTTCTTCGGGACATCATCCGCCGTATTCCCGTCAATCATGGAGTTCTTTACTTCTACAGTGGAGTTCTCAACATAGATACCGCCGCCACGGGTGCCGGTGTTGCCCTGGATGGTGCTGCCATTCTGAATGGTGACACGGCTCTTGTCAGAAACAAAAACGCCGCCGCCTGCACCAATATCCACAGACGCACCGGTGTTGGGGCTGACCTCAGTGGTCTTGTTGTTCTGGATGGTGCAGTGGTCGATGGTAACATTCTGGCTGTTCTCGATATGAACGCCGCCGCCCTGAGTGCCCTTGTTATCCTCGATGGTCAGGTCCTTCAGCAGAACGTTGGTGTCCCCAGCGTCCTTGATGGTAACGCCGCTGTCGGTGGCACCGGTGATTTTACCATCAACGATCTCCACCTTTTTGTCAACGGTGGTCTCGCCGTCCTGGCTGGTGCCGGACAGGTCCACGTCCACATTGCCTTCGATCTTGTGCTTATTCAGGTTCAGCTTGATCCACTCGGCAATGGTAATGTTGCCAGTATGGTCCTTCTGCAGCACCACCTCGTCGCCAGCATTGGCATCCTTCAGAGCATCGTCCAGGGTGCTATAGCTTTTGCCGCCGGTGATGGTGGCCTCGTCCCCACTGACTTCTTTCTCCGCGCCGTCCATGGTGGCGATGTCCGCATCCGGGTCCTCGATCAGGTTGTCTACGTCCGCCTTCGCAGGGGCAGGGGCGACCTTCGCAGGGGCAGGGGCGACCTTCGCAGGGGTCGCCTTTTCCACTACAGCGTCCTCAGTGGGGGTGACCTCCACAGGGGTCTCCTCCTTTTCCTCGGGAGTTTCCTCTGCGGTGGGCAGTTCCACTGCGATGGGGGTTGCTTCCGGAGCGGCAGGCTGCGCAGCGGCCTCTGCAGCGGGCTGAGCTTCCGGCTCTTCCTCTACAGGCAGTTCGGCTTCCGGGGCTTCCTGCGTGTCGGCCTCGGTATGATCAACGGCAGCAGGAGCCTGTGCGCCGGCTGCGTTTTCAGGGGTCTCAGCGTTGGCGGCCAGAGGGGTGGCTGCCACACAGGCGGTCAAGGCCAGAGCCATGGCGGCTTTTTTGAATTTCTTGTTCGTCATAAGATTCGCTCCTTTCGCTCTGCACACAAAAGATACTATAAATTGTATCTATACGGAGATAAAACAGAGCAATAAACTCTGTTTATGATATACCATTTTCTAGCTGCGCTGTCAATAAGATTACGAAAACACGCGGATAATTGGCAAACTGCAGAAAAACGCAGCAAGATTTTACGCAGAATGCAGAGAGAAATGTGCGCTGTTGTTACGCTGCTGAAATGGTCTTGATACGCATTGAAATTTCTTGTTGCAGAACGCAGAAAAGCCGCTGCCCGGTGTGCCGGGCAGCGGCTTTGAAAAATGCAAAGAAGGTGCGGTGCAGTGTGGTCAGCCCAGCTGATCGTTCAGCCATGCGGCAATGTCGGCAAACACTTCCTGCCGGTTGGTCTCCACCAGCAGTTCGTGCCGGGCGCCGGGGTACAGCTTGCAGCGGATGTTCTGCACGCCTGCGGCCTTCAGGCTCTGGATGGCGCGCAGCACGCCCTTGCCCCGGTCGCCCACCGGGTCGGCGGTGCCGGCCAGGAACAGCAGGGGCAGGTCCTTGGGCATCCGGGCCAGAAAAGCCGGGTCGTGCAGGCGCAGGATGCCGCTGAACATGCTGTAGTAGGCGTTGAGCGTAAAGGTAAAGGTGCAGCGCTCGTCGGCCAGGTACTTGTCCACCTCGGCGGCGTCACGGTTGAGCCAGTCGTGGGTGGTGCGGCCCTCCAGCCCCTTGTTGTAGCCCATGAAGGACAGGTTGGCCACCAGCTTGCTGCGGTACTGCCAGCCGTGCACGGCCGCCAGCGCCCGGCAGGTGCTGCGGGCAAACTGCACCAGCGCTTTGGGCTGGTGGCCTGTGCCCATGATGATGGCACCGCTCAGTTCCTGCCCGTATTCGCACAGGTACTGCCGGGCATAGAACGAGCCCATGCTGTGCCCCAGCAGAAAGTACGGCACACCGGGGTAGCGCTCCTTGGTGCGCAGGGTCATGGCGTGCAGGTCGTCCAGCACGGCACGGTTGCCGTCCGGCTCGGCAAAGTAGCCGTAGTCGGCCTTGGTGCGGATGGACCCGCCGTGGCCCAGGTGGTCGTGGCCGACCACCACGATGCCCTGCCCGGCCAGATACTCCGCCAGCGGCTTGTACCGGTCGATGAACTCCACCATGCCGTGGGACAGCTGCAGCACCGCCCGCACCTCGCCCTCCGGCTCACAGCAGAACGCGTGCAGGGTGCGCCCGGGCACGGTGGAAGGGACAGTAAAATCGGTCATGCGGCTCATGGGCGCAGGCCTCCTTTTGGTTCTGGTTTACAGCGCGCCGATCTTGCGGCGGCAGGCGGGGCAGATGCAGTACCCGGCAAACTGGATGGCGTTGGCGTCCACGTCGCCGCAGAAGTCGCAGCTGCCGGCGGGGCGGTGCTTCTTGAGCACGATGGCGTCGCCATCCACAAAGATCTCCAGCTTGGTGTCCCCGTCCAGATGCAGGGTGGTGCGCAGCTCCTTGGGCAGGACGATGCGGCCAAGCGAGTCGATGCCGCGGACGATCCCGGTGCTTTTCATAGGTATCATTCTCCTTCAACGTTTTCTCCATACAGGCAGGCAGCTGGCACAACAGGAAAATTGTGCCAGCACCGTTTGAAACTAGTATACAAAAAAATACAGCCTTCGTCAATGATTGCGGGCGATTTCGACAAAATGTCCCGCCTTGTGTCCCAAAAACCGCAGCTTCGCACAAAACACGCCCCTCCGTTGACAAATCGCAGCAGAACAGGTAAACTAAGACGTAGCTATCCGCATTTTTTTGCATGAGTATAAAAGGAGCGTTTTTCTATGCCGAGCAACAAAGTCCGCACCCGTTTTGCCCCCTCGCCCACCGGCTATATGCATGTGGGCAACCTGCGCACTGCGCTATATACCTATTTAATGGCAAAGCACGAGGGTGGCACCTTCATCCTGCGCATTGAGGACACCGACCAGGGCCGCTATGTGGAAGGTGCTGTGGACGTGATCTACAACACTCTGCGCGAGACCGGCCTGCTGTGGGACGAGGGCCCGGACGTTGGTGGCCCTGTGGGCCCCTATGTGCAGAGCGAGCGCATGGGCATGTTCAAGCAGTATGCCGAGCAGCTGGTGGCCGAGGGCAAGGCATATTATTGCTTCTGCACCG
>OHDG01001308.1_pt1 | contig 11318 bp, 6 predicted proteins | sample 1566961 | NCBI WGS metagenome assembly OHDG01 (sample SAMEA3879539, study PRJEB24766) | human gut metagenome | biome: human-associated habitat; feature: feces | place: USA | collected 1985/1987
GTGCGCAGAAAACGCTGAAGGCAGCCGACGGGGAAGAGCCGGTATGCTCTGAGGCATCTACAGACTGTAATATCCCATTGTCGCGGCATATTCCTGCCATCTGTGTCGGTTTCTGCCGGGGCGGGGGAGCGCATACCCGAGAAGAATGGCTCGATGCCGCCAGTGTAGAAGATGGCATGTGTGCAGCCGCAGCACTCGTATGCCGGCTTCCGTGGATGTGCTGCGAGAGCAGAGTCGTTGTAAGGGACGGGATAGAGGACCGAAAAGAGAAAGAGGAAATCCGGCGGCTGCTGGAGCTGTGCGATCAGGATTTCGTTCCGCCGCTTTCCCACCGCAACAGTACATCCCAGACGAACTGGGCCGAGACAGAAGAAAAGACGGATGGAATTGCAGAATATCTGGAGAATATCTGCAGTCAGCATGTGGTGTTGTGGAAGGAAGAGGGAGTCGTGCGGGCCTTTATGACCTGGAAGGATCATTTTAACTGTGAGAATCTGGAAGCATATCCGGATTCCTGCTATCTGACCACCCTCTGCGTCTGGCCGGATTACCGCGGACAGGGAATTTCGGAGGTAATGTATGCAGAAGCAGAAAAGGACATCGCGGCAAAATTTCCGGGAAGCCGGATTACTCTCCGTACCTGGTCCACGAACGGGGCCCAGGAGCATATCCTGGACAAGCTGGGATATAGTCTTGTCAGGCGGCTGAAGGATGACAGGGGAGAAGGAATTGATACGGTTTATTTTGTAAAAAAGGAAGAAAACGACAGATAACATGGTGCTTGCAAATCGCAGTTTATAGTGTCATAATCGGAAGCATAAGACAGCAAAAGGAGGGCTATAGTTATGCCTTGTACAACCATTTTAGTTGGAAAGAAAGCATCGTATGACGGTTCCACCATGATCGCCCGGAATGACGATTCTCCTTCGGGGCAGTTCACACCGAAGAAATTCGTTGTGGTGCATCCGGAAGAACAGCCGAAAAAATACAAATCCGTGCTTTCCCATGTGGAGATCGATCTGCCGGAGGATCCCATGCGTTATACCGCAGTCCCCAATGCACTGGACGGAGAGGGTATCTGGGCAGCGCACGGTGTCAATGCGGCAGGTGTGGGCATGACGGCCACAGAGACCATCACTTCCAATGCCAGAGTTCTGGGAGCGGATCCACTGGTGGAATATGTTCCGGCGAAGGATGGTGTGGAAGAGATCTCCGGCGGCATCGGCGAGGAGGACATTGTGTCTCTGGTGCTTCCTTACATTCACAATGCCAGAGAGGGTGTCACACGTCTGGGAAGCCTGTTGGAGAAATACGGTACCTACGAGATGAACGGTATTGCTTTTTCCGATAAAAACGAGATCTGGTGGCTGGAGACCATCGGCGGCCATCACTGGATCGCCCGGAGAGTGCCGGACGACGCTTATGTGGTGATGCCGAACCAGTTCGGAATCGATGCCTTTGATCTGGAAGATGCGCTGACGGAGCAAAAGGAGCATATGTGTTCCGCGGATCTGAAAGAATTTATTGAAAAGAACCACCTGGATCTGTCACAGGGCGGCGGTTTTTCCGCCAGAGATGCCTTTGGAAGCCATGACGATTCCGACCATGTATACAATACCGCAAGAGCCTGGTATATGCTGCGGACCCTGAATCCCCGTACAAAGGTCTGGGATGGCCCGAATGCAGAGTACACACCGTTTTCCGATGATCTGCCCTGGTGCATGGTGCCTGAGAAGAAGATCACGGTGGAGGACGTAAAATACGTGCTGTCTTCCCATTATCAGGGAACCCCCTATGATCCGTATGCTTCGTATGGGGATAAAACTATGTGTGGAGCATATCGTTCCATTGGTATTAACCGTAATGATGTTATGACTTTGATTCAGATGCGCCCGGAGGGCGAGCCGATCCAGTGGCTGGCATTTGCATCCAATGCATTTAATGTGCTGGCTCCGTTCTACACGGACATGGATACGACACCCGGCTACCTGTCCGGAACCAACGGAAAAGTCTCCACCGAGAACTTCTACTGGATGAGCCGTATGATCGCAGCCATGGCCGATGCTTCTTATAGCAAATCCGTGTTCCATATCGAACGTTATCAGGAAAAGGTGGCAGCGAAAAGCCACGAGATCCTGAACCGTTACGATACATTGCTGGAGCAGGAGACTGACGAGGAAACTCGTAAAAAATTACAGGAAGAGGCCAACGAAAAGATTGCTGGGATGCTTCAGTGCGCGGCAGCCGATACTTTGGACAAGGTCCTGTATGAACTCAGTGGGCAGATGAAAAACGCCTATGCCAGATCGGATGCGTAAACAGTTCTATAAGTTAAAATCATATGATTTGAAATTGAAATAAAGAAAATAAAGAAAAGCAAAAAATGAAGTCTATGGAAAAAACAGCAGATTCTCCCAAAAGAGTCTGCTATTTTCATGTTTATGTCTTCGCGTTTATGAAAATATCTCATTGACAAATTGAAATTGGCCCCATATAATTACCAAAGATAATTATCGAAGGTAACTATAAAGACAAAATATGGGATAAAAAAGATATCCGAGAGGAAAAAATGACGATTCAGACGATAAAACGAATGTTGGATGCCTGCTATCAGGCAAAACGGATCCGGGAGATGCTTCCGGCGCTGCCCTCAGGCGTGACACCCTCTTATATTCATTTTCTGGATGTGATCCAGATTCTGGAGCGACAGGGTCTCACTGTGAAGATTTCAGATATCAGCGACTATCTGAATATCCCCCGTCCCGGCGTGACACGGACAGTAAAAGAAATGGAAGAAAAGGGGTATCTGCGGAAAGCCAATGCGGCGGAAGACGGCAGGATCACCTATATTTCTCTGACAGAAGAGGGACGAAAACTGTCGGAAAAATATAATGAGAATTATTTTGCCGGTCTGGCACCGTATCTGGAGAGCATTTCCGAAGCAGATGCGAAAGTGATGATACAGACCATAGAGACCTTTTATCAGGTGATGTGCGAGAGGAGAGAGAAGTTTGAAAAATAAAGAAAATGACATGATGGATTTTACACAAGGAAGCATTTTGAAAAAGTTGCTTCGCTTCATGGTTCCTATTTTGGGAGCACTGATCTTACAGGCGGCCTACGGTGCAGTGGATCTGCTGGTAGTGGGACGTTTCGGCTCCACCTCCGGACTTTCCGGTGTATCCACCGGTAGTCAAGTGTTGAATCTGGTAACTTTCGTGGTGACTCAGCTGGCAATGGGTATTACTGTGCTGATCGCACGGTATCTGGGAGAGAAGAGAGAGGATCAGATCGGCAGCATTATCGGCGGCGGAACCGTTGTATTTGCAGCGATCTCGCTGGTGCTGTTTGTAATTATGGTGGGCTTTGCCCGTCCTATTGCGGTTCTCATGCAGGCACCGGAAGAGGCGGTAGGGCTGACCGCTGCTTACATCCGGATCTGCGGTGCCGGAATCTTTTTTATTGTGGCATATAATGTATTGTCCGCGATCTTTCGAGGACTTGGTGACAGCAATTCACCGCTGCTGTTTGTCTTCGTGGCGTGCATTGTCAATGTCGTGGGTGATCTGGTGCTGGTGGCAGGACTGGGCATGGATGCCATGGGAGCAGCGCTGGCTACTGTTTTTGCACAGGCATTGAGCGTAGTGTTTGCAATTGTACGCCTTGTGAAAAAGGGACTGCCCTTTACCATTACCGGATACGATTTCCGTTGGAATCCCCAGTGCGGTAAATTCCTGCAGATTGGTCTGCCGTTAGCTTTGCAGGAGTGTCTGACGCAAGGCTCTTTCCTGGCACTGTGTGCCTTTGTCAACCGCCTGGGACTGGAAGCTTCCTCTGGCTACGGCGTGGCATGCAAAATCGTTAACTTTGCCATGCTGATCCCCAGTGCACTGATGCAGTCCACTTCTTCTTTCGTGTCACAGAATGTAGGTGCCGGAGAACAGAAGCGGGCGAAGAAGACCATGTTCACCGGTATCGGCATCGGACTTTTGGTGGGATGCTTCGCCTTTGTACTGGTGTTCTTTAGAGGGGATCTGCTGGCAGGCATCTTCTCCGCGGATGCGGCAGTGGTGCAGAGAGGCTATGAGTACCTGAAGGGGTTTGCACCGGAGACGCTGGCAACCGCAGTGCTGTTCAGTATGATGGGATATTTCAACGGTAATGGCAAGACCGTGTGGGTCATGCTCCAGGGACTGATCCAGACCCTTCTCGTCCGCCTTCCCTTCGCTTACTATATGAGTATCCAGCCGGATGCAAGCCTCACCAATATCGGCCTCGCAGCCCCCATCTCTACTGCAGTGGGCATTGTTCTGAATGTGGCTTTTTTTCTCTATTTGGAACATGCTGCCAAGCGTAGTTAATTGAGAGTTACGCGGGCAATGAGCCGCGCATAGGCATAGTGAGGACAGCGATGGGCGCTTGCGCACAAATCGCTGTCTTATTCGATACGCGGGGCGTAATCATTAAATTTAGTCAATTAAGCCCCGGCAGTCTTACGATAGCGGGGCTTAATTATCAAATATTGTGCGTAACGCCCCATACCTTGGTTTAAGGATACAGAGAAGCTTGTTCCTATCACCTGTGTCCACGCTGAGGCGGAAGGTTTCCAGCAGAAAAGGACTGCTCCCCCGGGCGTAGATGCGGCGGAGACTGTGAGATTTTCTTGGAAAGTGGTTGAGCCGCAGGGGCAACGCGAACACGATGTTCGCGTTAGCCGGTAAGCGACATGGATGGCAGCGTAAAGGCGGCCCCGTCATGATGAGAAATACTTGACCACTTTCCTTTAGAAAATCCACAGTTGTAGCTAGCATCCGAGTCCGGGGGGGCAGTCCTTTCTGCGTGGGGGCTATGGCAACCCTACGTTACGAGCCATGTCCCCAATTCATAAATGTTTCGCAAAGGGCACTCCACATTTGTTGGCAGTTCTCTGCAATGAGCCACGCTATTCATAAGATTGTCAGCAAAAACGCTGCAAATCCTATGATCAATTTTCTGTTTTCATTCGTCGTTTCGCCTCATACATTTTGGCATCGGCCTCCCGGACCATATCGTCCATGGAACGAGGCATATTATGGGTCAGTACGGAATATCCCATGGCTACAGTAATGGGATGCTCGGAACCGTCAGGAAGCTTCAGAGTTCCCAGAGACGCTTCGAAATCTCTTTGCAGCTTGAGAAATTCTTTTTCAGAATCGGATACGGTCGACAGGAATACGAACTCATCTCCGCCGATCCGGTAACATTTTCCTAAGGAACCGAGATGTGCCGACAGAGTATCCGCTACCCTGCGGATCAATTTATCACCGCTTTGGTGACCGTAGGTGTCGTTCACATATTTGAGGCTATTCACATCGTACAGTGCCAGCAACACATGAAAATTATGGGATGCGTCCAGTCTTTTCAATTCTTCCATATAGGAAGTACGGTTCAGCAGGTCGGTCAGACCGTCGCGATAAGCCAGGCGGCTGAGCAACTGCATGCGAACACCTTCCTGATAGTTGGTCATGAGGCGCAGGGTAACCTGGACTGCTTCCATGATCAGGAACATAAGTACACCGATCCGTGTGAAGAAGCTGGTCTCGGGAGCACTGCCGAACCATAGCAGCAGGATATCCAGTAGAACGCCAAAGCACAGACACAGAATTCCAAGGTTATGATATAGATTGTGCTTCAGATGCTGCCTTTGATTCTGATAAAACCCCTTGCCGATGGCATAGATAACAAGTGCGATCAGAATGCCAAAAGTAATATGGGTCAGACGAAGACTTTCATGGAAGTCCTTGAGACCGGTCAGATTCAGGCAGAAACGTATACTGAAATCCATGACACTGATCAGGCATACTGTCTGTACCATCACAGGGGAGTACTCTGTATACATTTTGCCAAGGTACAGAAACAGTGGAATGGTGATCAGCATCATAAAAAGTTCCGCAATTGTATGATAAATATGGATGTTACGCAGGATCAGCTGCAGCATACGGTTATCTGCCAACATAAAGATACCGGTATTCAGAGCAAATAATCCCAGATAAAGCATCTCACTGCCGATGATGTGCTTCTTGTGTAATGGCAGATAAAACAGGATAAATGCCAGACCAAGATGGGCGATCAGGAAGCTGATGCCGAATCCGGGTGCCTTGTCGCGGATGCGGCTTATCAGGATATCTTCACTACGTCCCAGGTACATATGATTGATCTTGCCACTGCCGTCTCCGTAAGGATTATCGATCACCAGGGTGAGCGTGCACCCGGAATCTTCCCGGTAGATCGGCAGAGAGACATAAGAGGCTCCCGGTGTCTTGCCGAAGAAAACTCTCTCTGGCTGCATGGTCTCATAGATCAGCCGGTCGTCTATCAGGATCGTCACATTGGAACTTTTATAAAAAAAGAAAAGTGCCATGTCGTGAGTCAGCGCAGGAAGCTTCTTGGTCACTGTGCAGGTGCCGCTGATATGGGAAAAATCAACGGGGCTTCCATCGGAGGTCCATGACGGCTGGACATGCGACATCAACAGAAGATGTCCGCGCGTGGGGTATATTTTCTGAAAAGTCAATATAATCCGATATTGCCGGCTCACGGTTCTGCCTGGGCAGACTGTAGTACAGTACCGTAAAAATCACAGAACACATGATCAGGAAAAACAGTCCACGTGTAATGGAATATGAAGTTTTGTGATTGTTCGTGTTAGTATTCATATGAATTATATTATAGTAATCAGGTACCATAAAAGTCAATGTCTGTGTTGGGCAGATCAATGTCAAAGATAAAAAAACGTTGCAATGGGTGAAAAAGTATGCTATTGTGATTTTGTTGCCGCTTTAGCGCGGTAAAGATTTACTCTGGAGAGTCCTTCCACGGAAGCAATTTTCATATTTCCGTATAGAAGGCGCCGAAGGTGTACGGCAGTAAAGCTGCCAATCTCTCAGGCAAAAGGACAGAGCATCTATATGCTTATTCCCATTCTCTTCGGAAGAAATCAATCTACGATAGGACGTCACAAGAGGTGACGGAAGGAGAGGGAATATGTTAGACATGATTAGTAACTTTCTGACCACAGTGGATGATTTCGTCTGGGGCATCCCCCTGATCGTCCTCATTCTGGCTACGGGCCTTTTTCTCACAGCCAGACTTCGTTTTTTGCAGATCACGAAGCTTCCCCATGCAATCAAACATTTAATTGCCAATGAAAAGTCGGGCGAAGACGGCGAAGTATCCAGTTTCGCGGCACTGTGTACGGCATTGTCCGCTACCATCGGAACCGGTAATATCGTTGGTGTGGCAACGGCTATTGTAGCAGGCGGTCCCGGAGCTTTGTTCTGGATGTGGATCGCTGCGCTGGTAGGTACGGCTACAAAGTATTCCGAGTGCCTGCTGGCGGTGAAATATCGTGTGGTAGCAGAGGATGGACACATTATCGGCGGCCCCTTCTACTATATCGAAAACGGTATGGGCAAGAGCTGGAAATGGCTGGCGAAGATCTTCGCTTTTATGGGTGTATGCGTAGGATTGTTCGGTATCGGAACCTTTACCCAGATCAACGGTATCACCAGTGCGGTACATAATTTCTTCGATGCAAATAATGCACATACCGTACAGCTCTTCGGCATGGACTATTCCTGGAGCGTGGTGATCTCCGGAATCCTTTTGACCATCTGCGTGGCACTGGTTGTTATCGGTGGATTAAAGCGTATCTCCACCGTGGCACAGGTCATCGTTCCTTTTATGGCAGTGACTTATGTAGTAGCCTGTCTGTTAGTATTGATCTTTAATGTAACTGCCATTCCGGCAGCTATCGTAACCATTCTACAGAGTGCGTTTGGTATGCGTGCCGTAGCCGGCGGTGCTTTGGGAGCGGTTATCATGGCAATGCAGAAGGGTATTGCGAGAGGTATTTTCTCCAACGAAGCCGGTATCGGTAGTGCACCGATCGCAGCGGCTGCAGCGCAGAACGACTCTCCTGCCAAACAGGGTCTGATCTCCATGATGGGTACCATCATTGATACTCTGATCATTTGTACCATGACCGGTCTTACGATCGTAATTACCGATTCCTGGAACGTAGGTCTGGACGGCGTGGATGTTACCACCAGAGCTTTCCAGCAGGGGCTGCCTTTTAACAGCTCTATTGCATCCTTTATCCTGATGGTATGCCTGGTATTCTTTGCATTTACCACGATCCTCGGTTGGGATTACTACAGTGAGAGATGCCTGGAATACCTGATCGGTCAGAAGCCGAAGGCGATCAAAGTATACCGTTGGATCTACATTGCCTGCGTATTCATCGGACCCTACATGACTGTTAAGGCAGTATGGACCATCGCAGATATCTTCAACGGTCTGATGGCGATCCCGAACCTGATCGCACTGCTGGCATTAAATGGTGTTGTGGTGGCTGAGACCAAGAAATACCTTGACAATGCCAAGAAAAAGTTTTAAAAAAGTTCTGTAGCCCTATCACACGGGGAAAATCCATATTTTTTCCGGAAGTATAGAAGTGAGGAACTATATGAAAGATCTTACAAAGGGCAGACCGTCAGTTTTGATACTGACGTTTGCCCTTCCTATTTTTTTGGCCAATTTATTGCAACTTACTTACAGCCTGGCAGATACCCGCATCGTAGGTACTTTTCTGGGAGATAATGCCCTGGCGGCAGTGGGGGCCACGACGACGCTGAGCAACCTGATCGTACAGTTCCTAATGGGAATGTGCAATGGCTTTGCTATTATTTCGGCACAGTGCTTCGGAGCGAAGGATATGGACAGATTGCGCCGATCCTTAGGCAATTCTCTGGTGCTTGGTCTATTGGCAGCGGTGGTACTGACATTTGGAGGACTTGTATTTTTACAGCCGATCCTCAGATTCCTGAATGTGCCGGAAAATCTGCTGAACACAGCAACACAGTATGTATCCGTGATCATAGCGGGACTTGTTGTTACATTACTATATGATGTATTAGCGGCGACCCTAAGAGCAATCGGAGATACCGTGACCCCGCTGATCGTGCTGGCAGTGTCGGTGGTGCTGAATATCGGAGGAGATCTGCTTCTGATCGTGGTGCTGCATATGGGAGTGCTGGGCGCTGCAGTTGCTACTGTGCTGTCGCAGCTGATCGCTGTGGTGGTGTGTGCGATCTATCTGTGGAAAAAGTATGTAATTCTGCGGATACGTGTGAATGATCTGAAGCTGCAGGATGCCGGAATGCTCCGCAATATGTTAAGCTCCGGCCTTTCCATGGGGTTCATGAGCTCACTGGTCAATATCGGTACATTGACATTGCAGACCTCCATCAATAAGCTGGGACAGAATATTATCATTGCCCATACGGCGGCACGCAAGATTTCCGAGATCTTCATGATCATGTTCAGCGTCTTCGGACAGACCATGGCGACCTATTGCGGACAGAATTATGGTGCAAGACGCTTTGACCGGATCCGGCAGGGAATCCGTGCATCTCTGATCATTGCGGCAGTCTGGGCAACCGGTTATACCTGCATCTGGTGTACGCTTAATATTGTGACTGCTTATACCATCGGTGACTGGCTGGTATGGCTAGTCACCGGCAGTGAAAACCCGGAAGTGGTCTACAATGCAACGTTATATCTCAAGGTAGATACTTTGTTCTATTATGTGACGGCGGTAATCTGTATTGTGAGAAATGCCATGCAGGGGTTGGGAGAACGTATCGTACCGCTGATCTCCAGCTCTCTGGAAATGATAGGGAAAATTGTGATCGCGGCGACGCTGGTTCCCATGTTCGGATACCTGGGTGTCATCGCGGCGGAGCCTATTGTGTGGTTTATCATGATCATTCCGCTATTGATAAAGATACTGCGTATGCCGTTGTGGAAGCAGAAAACTTAACTGTTTCGTAAACAAAAGAGATATTTTCACTTAACGTTAAGGAAAAATGACCAAATTTAACAATAAAATACTTGTAATTTTGTCGAATTGTATTACTATATGGAAAATGTTACAATGAATTTACCGAGAAAATACTTAAACGTTTTCGAGATGGACCGAATGTGATAAAGTCTTTTACAGAAAGGCAGATGTGGTAAGTATGAAGAAGACAGAGAATAGGAAAACGAAAGTAAAAGGGAACAAAAAGCCATTTTTCACAATTTCGAAAAAGATACTGGCGTTGAGCCTTCTGCCGATGATCATTGTATGTGCACTAGTGGCTACGGTGGGGGCCAAAGCATTAGAGACCGGAATTGAGAAACAGATTGAGCAGTCTCTGCAGATCGTTGGTGTCAGTGTGGATGAAACCTACACGAATCTGTATGAAGGCGATTACACCAGAGATAAGGGAGGCAAGGTGCGCAAGGGCGGCACATCCATTTCCGGGGAGACACAGTTGATCGATGGATTGCAGGAGAAGACAGGCTTCCAGGTGTCTTTTCTGTATGGAAATATGCGTCTGATCACGACATTGACCAAGCCGGAAGGAGGACGTATTAACGGTACGGCGCTGGAAGACGATGTCTATGCACAGATTCAGACTGGGGAGGCTTTGTTCCTGACGGACTGCAACATTTCCGAAGTAGATTATTATGTATATTATCAGCCATTGATCAATTCTGATGGCTCTGTGATCGGTGCCATCGAAGTGGCGACGCCGATGCAGAATGTCAAGGATACAATCTCGATGCAGGTGAAGGATATTATTCTGATCGCTGTGGCATGTGTTCTTGTGGCGGCAACGCTGGTAAGCGTATTATCCCGTAGCATGGTGAAGACCATGAAGAAGACGAAGCATTTCCTAGGCAGGATCGTGAACGGAGAACTGGATGCAGAGCCGGATGAAAAGCAGTGCCGTAAAAAGGATGAACTTGGGGATGTATATCGTATTTCTGTAAAACTGCAAAAAACTCTCCGTTCGATCGTAACAGAGATCAAGGATTCCGCGGATGATCTGACAGCATCTTCCAACAAACTGATCAAGATGGCACAGGATACCCAGGAATCTGTGAATGATGTATACCATGCTGTCGGCGAGATATCAGACGGCGCAAGGAATCAGGCCAATGAGACAACGGATGCTAATGAAAATGTAGTGCGTATCGGCGAGCAGATCGAATATATATCTGAGGAAGTAAAATCTCTGACGGATTATGCCGGTAGGATGGCAGAAGCGGAGAAAGCTTCCGAAGAGATCATGAAGGAACTGAACGGCTCCAACGAGAGCACCAAGGAATCTGTCCTGCGGGTAGCGGAACAGATTACGGATATGAACGGAGCAATTCAGAATATCACCAAGGCAGTATCCATGATTCAGGATATTGCGGACGAGACAGATCTGCTGTCACTGAATGCC
>OHDG01001322.1_pt1 | contig 11225 bp, 8 predicted proteins | sample 1566961 | NCBI WGS metagenome assembly OHDG01 (sample SAMEA3879539, study PRJEB24766) | human gut metagenome | biome: human-associated habitat; feature: feces | place: USA | collected 1985/1987
CCTTTTTCAGGCCCTGCCGCAGAACGGTGACGATGGCGTTGGCACTGCGCCATGCTTCCTTGCCGCAGCGCAGGATACAGGCATTGCCGCTCTTGATGGCAAGGGCAGCGGCATCGCTGGTCACATTGGGGCGGCTCTCGTAGATAATGGCGATCACGCCCATGGGCACAGCCGTCTTTTCAATGACAAGCCCGTTGGGGCGCTCCACCCGGTTCAGCACCCGGCCCACCGGGTCGGGCAGAGCGGCAACCTCGCGGATGCCCTGCGCCATGGCTTCAATGCGCGGTGCGGTCAGGGCCAAACGATCCAGCATCACATCGCTGATGTGCCCCTTGGCCGCAGCCATGTCCTCAGCGTTGGCGGCAAGGATGGCCGCCTGATCGTCTGCGCTGCACAGCGCATCTGCCATGCCCAGCAGGGCCGCGTTGCGGGCGGTGTTATCGGCCAGCGCAAGGGCACTTTTGGCGCTGCGGGCGGCTTCCAGAATTTCCTGTGTGGTCATGTGTTCAGTCCTCCTTGCGGGCCGCAAAGCGGGTGCCTGCGGATTTGCCTGCGGCAATGTCGTACAAAAGCTCCGGGTGTGCGCCGTTGGCAATGACCATATCGGCACCGCTGCCCGTTACCATGCGGGCAGCGCGCAGCTTGGTGGCCATGCCGCCGGTGCCAAGGGCCGAACCGGCACCATCGGCCAGAGCCATCACCTCGGGGGTGATCTCCTCTACCAGCGGGATGAGCTTTGCATCCGTGTGGGTGTGGGGATTGGCGGTGTACAGGCCGTCGATGTCACTCAGCAGCACCAACAGGTCAGCCTTGGCGCAGCAGGCCACGATGGCCGCCAGCGTGTCGTTGTCGCCAATAGAGGTGATCTCATCGGTGGCAACGGTGTCGTTTTCGTTGATGATGGGCAGGGCACCCAGCTCCAGCAGGCGGGACAGGGTGTTCTGAAAGTTCACGCGGCGTTCGGTGTGCTCCACGTCCACGCCGGTGAGCAGGATCTGCGCCACGGTGTGATTGTAGGCGTTGAACAGCCGGTCGTAGGTGTACATCAGCTCACACTGGCCCACAGCGGCGCAGGCCTGCTTGGTGGTGGTGTCCTTTGGGCGGGTTGGCAGTGAGAGCTTGCCCACGCCCATGCCAATGGCACCGGAGGACACCAGAATGACCTCATGGCCCTCGTTTTTCAGGTCGCTGAGCACCTTGACCAGCTGTTCCGTGTGGCGGATGTTCAGCCGTCCGGTGGCGTATGCCAGAGTAGAAGTGCCTACTTTTACAACGATGCGCATGATATCCTTAACCCTTTCCCATTTCCTTTGTCTTATTGTACGAGGCGATTACGGCATCCATCACCGCACCGCGCAGGCCGTGCTCTTCCAGCACGCGCACGCCCTGAATGGTGCTGCCGCCGGGGCTGCACACAGCATCCTTGAGTTCGCCGGGATGCTTTCCGCTTTCCAGCACCAGCTTTGCGCTGCCCAGAACCATCTGCGCGGCATATTCCTGCGCTTTGGCGCGGGGCAGGCCGCAGGCCACGCCGCCGTCGGCCAGAGCCTCAATAAACTGGTACACCCATGCCGGGCCGCAGCCGGAAACGCAGCTGGCGGCATCGATCAGACTTTCCGGCACGGCATCCAGACGGCCCGCAGGAGCCATGATCCTGAGGAAGGCTTCTTCTTCCTCAGCGGTGACATTGCTGGAACAGTACTGGATCATACCCTCGCCCACCGAAGCCGGGGTGTTGGGCATGATGCGGATCACAGGAAAGTCCTCACCGGCCATCTCCTGAATACGGGCAATCGAAAGGCCCGCTGCCATGCTGCACAGCACAAAACGGCTGGGGCGCTCGTCAAAGGTGAACTTGAGCGGCTGGAGCAGAGCTTCCATCATCTGGGGCTTTACCGCCAGAAAGATCAGGTCGCAGTCACCGGCCACCTCAGCATTGGTGGCTGTTTTGCAGCCCAGTTCTTTGGCCAGTGCCTGTGCCTTGGCCGCAGTGCGGTTTGCCAGAAAAACTTTCTTAGGGTCAACAGCTTTGCAAACGGCACGGGCGATGGCTCCACCCATGTTGCCGCAGCCCAGAAAACCAATGGTATCCATCATAGTTTGTACCCTCCCTCAAAACGGCACTTCAATCACAGCCGTCTGCTCCCATTCTAAGCGTAGAGGAATATAAAATCAAGGGCCTTTTCCGCTTTTTTGCCGGAAGAAGCCGCTTTTGCAGGCATTGCGCACCGCCGGAAGGGGTTTGGGAGGGCTGAGAAACGGTTCTTGAAACGAGAAACTGCCGGAGTGAAAACGCAGGAAGTCGTTCTTTGTTTACAAAATGGACAGAATCAATGCTTGCAATCGGGACGGCTTTTGCGGTATTATAATGTACGAAGCTGCCAATCGCCGTACGCAGCGGGAAAAATTTCTACGGTCGGGAAAGGAAGGTTTTTGTGTCACAAACAACGAAGCGGGCACTGGAAGCATCGCTGAAAAAGCTGCTGCTGGAAAAGCCCCTCAATAAGATCACAATCAACGATATCACCGAGGACTGCGGCGTGAACCGCATGACCTTCTACTACCACTTTAAGGATATTTACGATCTGGTGGATTGGATCCTGACGGAAGATGCGGTCAAGGCGATGGAAGGCCGCCAGAGCTTTGATACATGGACCGAAGCATTTCTGGACATCCTGCACCAGATCCGGGATAACAAAACACTGGTACTGAACGTATACCGCTCTGTGGGTCGTGAACAGGTGGAGCAGTATCTGTACAAGCTTCTGGACTCCATGCTGAAGGAATTTGCGGATCGCGAATGCCGCGACATCACCGTGCAGGACGATGACAAGCAGTTTGTGGTGGATTTTTACAAATATGCGCTGGTGGGCGTGGTGCTGGAATGGATCCGCCGGGATATGAAGACCGAGCCCGCTGTGATGGTAGAACGTATGGGACGGATGCTGCAGGGCGATCTGCGCCGCGCGTTATGCCGCCTTGCCAGCAATAAGATCCATCTGGAACAGGACGGTTGAACCGGAAGAACGACAAAATTTTATCATAATCCGCGCCGTGATGGGTTTTCTATCACGGCGCTTTTTCTGTTTATGGCAACTTGTGGGATAGAATGGTAGAGTAATGGCATAGAAATAGAAAAAGAGATTTCCGAAAAATACCGTTTGGAGGAAAAGGATAATGAATACTTCTGTTGAGAGCCTGACTCATAAAATGCAGCGTGCTGCCGTTGGCAAAATGGTGGACGTGGTGCTTTCTCATGCCGATAAAGACCGTCAGAAAACCGTGGGACAGCTGGTGGATGTCGCAAAGCAGTTCTATGGCAGTTCGTTCAGCGCTGAAGCCTACGAACACGCCAGACAGACCCTGACCGACCCCGACAGCAAGTGGTCCAAGCTCATCAACTGTGTGCTGGATCAGACCGACCCCAACGTGGCCCGCACCATGGCGCTGAATCTGGGCTACGAGGCTTTCTTCCGCGGCACCAAGACCATCCGCGAGAACCGCGTGAAGTATCAGTGCAACATCCCCTGGCTGATCCTGTTCGACCCCACTTCCGCCTGCAATATGCACTGCGTGGGCTGCTGGGCAGGTGAATACGGTCACAAGAATAACCTCAGCTTTGAGGATATGGACAAGATCGTTACCGAGGGCAAGGAGCTGGGCGTGTACCTGTACATGCTGACCGGCGGCGAGCCGCTGGTGCGTAAGGCTGATATCCTGAAGCTGGCCGAGAAGCACAATGATGTGCAGTTTGCCATCTACACCAACTCCACCCTCATCGATGAGCCGTTCTGCAAAGAGGTGGTGCATCTGGGCAACATTGCCTTCATGCTGTCCATCGAGGGCACCCCGGAGACCAACGATGCCCGCCGCGGTGAGGGGCACTATGCCGCTGTTATGCATGCTATGGATCTGCTCAAGGAGCACGGCATCGTGTTCGGCACGTCCATCTGCTACACCCGCGATAATATCGAAGCTGTTACCAACGATGAGTTCATGCGTTTCCTGTGTGAGAAGGGTGCACACTTCGGCTTCTACTTCCACTACATGCCCGTGGGCAACGAGGCAGCACCGGAACTGATGCCTACCCCGGAGCAGCGCAAATATATGATCGACCGCATCCGCTATCTGCGCTCGGAAGAGTGCGATATCCCGTTCTACCCGATGGATTTCCAGAACGATGGCGAGTTCGTGGGCGGCTGCATTGCCGGCGGACGTAACTACTTCCACATCAACTCTGCCGGTGACGCAGAGCCGTGCGTGTTCATCCACTACTCCAATGCCAATATCCACGACCAGAGCATTCTGGAGATCCTGCACAGTCCGCTGTTCATGGCTTATCACAACGGCCAGCCCTTCAACAAGAACCATCTGCGTCCCTGCCCGATGCTGGAAAACCCCGAACTGCTGCAGAAGATGGTGCACGAGACCGGTGCCCACAGCACCGACCTGCAGTCGCCGGAGAGCGTGGAGCACCTGTGCGAGAAGTGCAAGAACTATGCGGCCAACTGGCAGCCCACGGCGGACGAGATCTGGTCCCACACCAAGATCCGCGAGAGCCGCTACGAGAACTACAAGGACTGGAAGCCCTCGCAGCCCATGGAAAAGTAACGAAGGCAGACATCATAATGCAAACAAAGCCCAGGCGTTCCATTGAAGTGCGCTCCGTCAAGTAGACAGAGAAATAATATAAGTTTTTGTTCGCCGTTTCCACAAGGAAACGGCGAATTTTTTGTGCAAAAGTGATTGTTCTTTCTTGATATAAAAAGACCCCCAGAGTACGCAGAGTTTTTGTTTTACTCTGTCTACTCTAGGGGGAGCATATCACACTCAGAGAGGGTCTTACTGTTTCATGAAAGAGTGGTTTTGAAAATTACCAGAACCAGTAGCGCTTTTTCAGCACAACATATGCAATGCCGATCAGAACCACTACAACACCACCGGCAATGAAGAAGGTCCAGTTGATATTGGCAAATTTCAGGTTCTGGTTGGTCAGCAGATAACGGCCTGCAGTATCGGCAGTGATGATGCCGTCGGTGTAGCTGTTCAGGTACTGCCACTTGTTGGAGCCGGCGTTGTACAGATACAGGCGGGTATAGGTGCTCACATCCAGATCGATGCGCACCGAGCAGGGAAGAGCCTTGCCCTTGTCCAGCTCAAACTCGATGCCCTGATCGGACTCAGTCAGGGTGAGCATGGTGTCCAGCTCACTGGTGGTGCTCTTGACACCGCTGCCTGCAATCTGCATGGTGTAGCCATCGCCCACCACGCACAGGGTCTTGCCGGTGGTGCGCAGCGCATTGAGGATATCACCGGTCACGGTAGGCACCTCGGCCTGTGTGAAAACGATCTCGTTGTCCTCACTGTCCTGAATGGCCTGCACAACGGGATCGATCTCGATGGGAGCATCGTTATCCGGTTCGGTGGAGCTGCTGTCCGAAGAATTATCGGAAGAAGATGCAGCCGAACGGTTGACGATGACCGTGACCATGGCGGATGCAGTGCCGTTGGAAACGGTAATGGAAGTAGCGCCGGTGCCCACAGCCGTGATCACGCCGCTGGGGCTGACCGTGGCAATGTTGCTGTTGGCGGACTTATAGGTGAACTTCTGGGAAGCGGAAGAAGGCTTGACACTGGCGGTCAGGGTGCGGGTGGCACCGGGCTTGAGCACAACGTAGGAAGGATTCACCGTGACGACCTGACCGCTGTTGGAAGAACCAGTGCTGGCGGTGCCGGTGCTGGAGTTGGGAATACTCATGACCGTGACATTGGTGGTAGCAGTCACCGAACCGCAGGTAGCGGTAATGGTGGCGGTGCCGGGGGCAATGCCGGTAACACGGCCGAAATTGTTCACCGTGGCGACCTTCTCATTGGAAGAGGTCAGGGCGACGGTGGCATAGTTGGAAGCCGAAGTAGGCCGCACTTGCAGCTGTGCCGAGACCGAGTTGCCAACATAGATGGTGTTGGAGGAAAGGGAAAGGTCCATCTCGGTAACGATCATGGAAGAATCCATAGAGACAACGATGGTGTAGGCACAGATCTGGTTGCCTGCGGCAGCGGTGATGCGGGTGGTGCCTACGCCCACAGCCTGCACGACACCGGAGTTGCTCACGGTCAGGATGGAAGTATCGTCCGAGATAAAGACAACCGAGTCGGTAGAGTTGCGCGGACGCACCACAGGAGACAGCTGCTGAGAGGAACCCAGCAGCATGTTGGCGGTATAGCTGCCGGCCTCAATGCTTTCGGCAGGCACGTCCTGATCCCACGGCATGGCAACGCCGCTCAGGGCAAGGCCGGAGACAGGGCTTGCTGCGGCCGCAGACACAGCTGTGCCGCAGGCCAGCAGGCAGAGCGCTGCCGCACAGACGGCCAGTTTTTTTGCGGTTGATTTCATAGTAAGTGTACCTCTTTGGGTGATATAACGGCGGCTGGCAGTCAGCACAGCTCCGGTTTAACGGAACAGAACGCCCAGGGCTTCCATTGCGTACTCGAAATAGGTGACCTGATCGTACTCCACGCGGGCAGTAACGCTCATGCCGTTGGAAAGATCCACCTTGTCGCCGCTGCGGCTCACCACATAAGTGGCATCGGGCTTAATGGTCATCTTATAGTAGGAAGCGTTGGAGCTGGCCGTCACGTCACTGTCAATGGCCGTTACAGTGCCGGTCAGGGTGCCATAGGAATACTCCGAAAGGCCGGTAATGGCGATCTTGCACGGGTCACCCACATGAAGCAGCGGGCGGTCATTCACGGTGACCATGGCAACGATCTCCAGATCGTCGTTCTCGCTGGCAACAGTGGCCAGCGGGGAGCCTGCGCTCAGCACCATGCCCTCTTTGTAAGGAGTATCCATGTGGATCACACCGGAGGTGGGGGCATAGATGTAGTAATCGTTGGCACCGGTGTTCAAGGCATCGAGCTGAGCCTGAATGTTGTCCACGTTGCTCTGTGCGCTGGTAATGCTCTGGGAGATGGACTGCATGGTGGAGTAGTACAGAGCTTCTACTTCGCTCTGGCTCTGCTCCATCATGGTTTTGATCTGAGCATCGGAGTAACCGGCAGCCTGATAGGCCGTGGCATCAAAGGTCTTCTGGGAGACCTGGCTCTTGTAGGTCTCGTACTGATAGTAGTAGGGCTGATCTTCGGGGTTTGTCTCGCTGAAGTAGTTGGTATCATCCTGCACGCACTGCAGCAGCTTGTTGTACTGGTCCAGCTGGGTCTGGTAGATCTTGAGCTGGCTTTCCAGGTTATCCTGCTGCATGTCGATATCCGTGCTCTTGATGTGGGCCACGAGGTCGCCCTCGTTCACATAGCTGCCCTCCGAAATATACATCTCGGTAATGGAGCCGGAATAACTGGACATGATATAGGTCTTATTGCTGGCCTGAACGGTGCCTGCGTTCTGGCTGACATAAATGCGGTTGGTATGGGTGCTCCACACCACCAGAAACAGCATGAAGATGCCCACCAGAATGACAAAAGCGTAGCCATAAGGCGGCAGCTTTTTTTCCATCATGATGCGGCGGTCCTGCAGATCCGAAAGGTTCTGAACTTTAATCGTCATAATTACTTGGTCTCCATAAAGACATCGACCACGGCATCATCCTCGTCCTGATTGACATAGATGGTATAGGAGGTGCCGGTCAGTTTCTGCTCATTCTCAAAAGCGTGGACCTGCAGCTTGTAGGAAGCCAGCTGGCTTTCGGGCATGGGGCCGGTGTAGTGGGCATACAGGCAGTTCTTCACGCGCAGAATAGCATCCATATGGTAGTCCTGCTCCATCTGGCCGATGAACTGGGTAGCCTGCTGCATCATGTACAGGTGCATCTGACGGTCCTCACCAACCACCATGGCCTGCACAATGGGGCCAATAGGCTGTGCGTTGTTGCTCTTGATAAAGTTGTGCATCTGGGTCAGCACCACGGGCAGACTGGCCATCTCTTCCGGATGGATCTCACGGGAGAGCACATTGGTGAGCTTCAGGGTCTTGTTCTCGGCTACTTTGATCTCTTTCATGTTGAATACCTCGGTTCCTTTTCAGATTTACCTCAGAAGAGGCAGTAATAGGCAATCGAGAAAGGGGAGAAAACCGCTGCAGAGAGCAGCTTCCTCTCCGCTCCCGATCGCCTACTACTTATAAAAGTAATAGGGATCTTGCAAATAAAATGTGCCCGGAGGCATTTTGCCTCCGGGCACACCATAGTGAGGCATAGTTACCTGAGCAGGCGGGGCCTGTTCAGGATAACACCATCTACTTCTACTAAACAGAAAGTCTTTCTAGCTCTTTTTTATCTGACACAGCAAAACTATGTCAAATCAAGCTATCCATCATGAATTACTCTCTTTCATATGTAACCGGGTACGCACCCGGCTGCAACACATCAATAGGTGATCGACTCACCGTCGTCATCCTCTTCCACCACGGCCTGCATGACAGACTGCTTGGGCTCTGCCTTTTTGCTGCGGTAGATGCCCTGCTGCATGTTCCACAGCTCATAGTACTTGCCTTCCTTGGCAAGCAGCTCATCGTGCGTGCCGCGTTCCACGATCTTGCCGTGATCCATCACAAGGATCAGATCACAGTCACGAACGGTGGACAGGCGGTGAGCTACGATCAGCATGGAACGATCTGCAAGCTGATCGTAGATCATGTTGAAGATCAGATTTTCCGTAGCAAAGTCCAGATTACTGGTGGATTCATCCAGAATGTAGAGGTTGGAATCTTTCAGGAAAGCGCGTGCCAGCGCAATGCGCTGCTTTTCACCGCCGGACAGGCCGTTGCCTGCTTCTTCCAGATAGGTGTTATACTGCAGGGGCAAATGACGGATAAAGTCGTGAGCATCTGCCTTCTTGGCAGCTTCCTTAACTTCGTCCATCGTGGCGTCCATACGGGAAACGCGGATGTTATCATAAATGGTCTTGCTGAACAGCTCAACGTTCTGCGGCACATAAGAAATTGCGCGGCGGACAGAGTCATTGGTGTATTCAGCCAGATTCACACCGTTCAAGTCGATCTCGCCATCTTCCGGCTCATAATACTTGAGCAGAAGCTTGGTGATCGTGGATTTGCCGCTGCCGCTGCTGCCCACCAGCGCGACCTTTTTACCGGCCGGAATGGTAAAGCTGATGTGATCCAGTGCAGGGGCACGGTTGCCATAACGGAAAGTGACATCCTTGAACTCGATATCGCCCTCCACCTTGTCCAGATCGGTGCGGTCTTCGTCGCCGACCGTCTCAGAGGGATAATCCATGATCTCGCCCAGACGCTTCATGGAAATGCTGGCCTCCTGAATTTGCATCTGCAGACCGATCAGGTTGCTCAGCGGGGAAGTAAAGTAAGAGGACAGCGTGCTGAAGGCCATGAATCCGCCCAGTGTCATCTCCCCCTTCAGAACCTGACTGATACCCACATAGGTGGTCAGCATGCTGAAACCGGTGGAAATGAAGGAGGAAATCAGGCCCTGCGTGGTGCTGATCTTGCTGGAGCGCAGGCTGATCTTCAGGCTCTTGATGTACTCACGCTCGAGGTTCTCCATTTCGGTATCCTCGTTGGCGTTGCACTTGACCGTCTCAATGCCGCGCAGGCTTTCGATCATCTGGCTGTTCAGTGCAGCGGACTGCACCATGGTCTCTTCGTTGATCTTTTTGTAAGGCTGCTTGTAGATCAGCACCAGCAGAATGCTGACCAGAGCCATGAACAGCGAGATCGAGAAGAGCATCGCATTCATGCGGAACAGGATGATACCGGTGATAATGGCCATCGAGATATCCATGATCAGGCTCAGCGCAATGCTGGTAAAGATGGATTTGATGGTGTTTGCATCCGAATAACGGGTGGTGATATCACCAGTCTTGCGGGTGGCAAAGAACTTCATGGGCAGACGGAAGATATGCCCGAAGTAACCCAGCATCAGCGGAATATCGATCTTGATGGATAGGTGGATCAGAACCCACTGCCGGACAAAGCCCACCAGCGTATTGGTGATGCTGACCATGCTGAACACAAGGATCAGCGTGACCAGCAGATTGTCTAGGCCATATGGCAAGACCTCGTCCATCAGGATCTTGTTGAACATGGAGGAGGCAATGCCCAGGATCGTAACGATCAGAGAACTCAGGATCGCATAGGCAAAGAGCTTTTTCTGGGGCAGCAACAGGTCAACGTAACGCTTGAACATGCCGCCCTTTTCGATCTTACCGCCCTTGAACTCCGAGGTGGGGTTCATCAGCAGCAGAACACCGGTAAAGTTCTTGTAGAACTCATCCAGAGAGATCTTTTTCAGCTCACTGCCGGGGTCGCCGATCACGACATAATCCTTGCACTTGTGTTTTTTGCCGTTCTTCTCATCTTCCTTGGCGGCTTCGGCTTCTTTCAGCATGTGCCGACGACGCTCACCGTCATCTTTGATGGTGGTCTTTTTAAAGACGACCACAAAGTGGGCCAGACCCTGATCGGTGATGACCTGCGCAATGCAGGGCAGCGAGAAATCGCTGAGGAAATTTTCACGGTCTACGCGAACCGCTGCAGTGGTGAAACCCAACTCATTAGCGGCTTTCTGCAAACCAACAAGGTTCGTGCCTTTCAGGTCGGTACCCATCATATCGCGCAGGCGTGTGATGGTAACTTCCTTTTTGTAATGGAGGCACACCATTGCGAGGCAGGCAGCCGCACAGTCAGTGGTGTCGTGCTGCCGGACATAGGTATAACGCATAGATGCTTCCTTTGATCATATACAAATTTATTCAAACAGCGGCAGGCGTTTTGAAGAAGCGGCCTGCCGCAGATCTGACAACGTGAAAAGAGCCGGAGCCTGAAACAACAGCACAGAGACCGGTGCTTTGTCCTGTCCTGCGGAGAACCATGACAAAACACCGGTCGGCTGCTATCAAAAGAAGGGAGCACCTACCCTTTGATCTGTGTGCCGGACTTTGGAAAAACAGATACAAATTCCCAAAGCTTATAAGCAGTATACCACAATGTGACATCTTCTTCAAGTAGTCAAATTTTAAGAAATCATTATGCTTGATGCTTTTTTCGCATGGATGCTGTGTTCTTGGGACAGAGAAGCCTAAAAACAGAGGAGAAACACGACTGCATGGCTGTACAGAAAAAGGGTGTAGTATGGGACAAACAAAAAAGGCAATGTTCTGTGGAACATTGCCTTTTCTTCTGGCGCCTCTTGCCTGACTCGAACAGGCGACACCCTGATTAACAGTCAGGTGCT
>OHDG01001329.1_pt1 | contig 11184 bp, 11 predicted proteins | sample 1566961 | NCBI WGS metagenome assembly OHDG01 (sample SAMEA3879539, study PRJEB24766) | human gut metagenome | biome: human-associated habitat; feature: feces | place: USA | collected 1985/1987
GTTGTATGAGTGTTGATTTTAGCTTTATATCCTAATTTATTAAATGTGTCTTTTTTACAAAAATTTCTTTTTTTCGTGAAATCAAAATAGTTAACAATATATAGTACGAAGAAAGAATACTTATACAAATAACCAAAAGCAGTATTGCCACCCATACAATTGAACTCGATTGTGAAATCTGTATTTGTTCTTTATATCCGGACATTAAAACATTTTTAAACTGTAAGTTATTTAACTCTAATCCATATTTTTTAATTCCTTCATTGATTGCTCTTTTATTTTCATTAGAATCATAGATACGGACAGGGTTTGATATTGCTTGCGTCGTTAAATATCCACTAAAGACTTTCAAATATTTATCATTAAGACAAACAAATACAGGATTTGTAAAAAATGCATGGTCTTCATTTGCCAATTGTAAACTTTCTGAGAATATTTGTTTCCTATTATCTTTATAATACTTGACACAAACATCATCTGCACTCATTTTAATATTTGAATCTGCGGAATAAATTTGTGTCTGCCCAAAATATTTCAAAGTAGCTTCTTTTTGCTTCATGCTCTCTGGAGCAAATATAACTAAAGAATCTTGATCAAAAAGTTCTTCTTTGCTTACACTTGAATCAAATTGTAACCGATCATAATAATTGTCATTTAATAGCATATAACCAAATTCTGTATCTGTATCCACATCATTAGGCATTTTTATTTCAGAAGAGAATAAACTTAAACCTTCCGTATCATACCAAAACGATTGTACAAAACCTGCCTTTGCAGATTTTGTTAAATCCATAAACATATTGGTTAAATTTTCATTAAATTGACTTGTTCCATTCATAAAGCTTTGCATTCCATCTCCAGTTAATTGGAAGGAAGCAAGCGTCACATAATCTTCTTGTGCCTGATAAGCTTCTTTAACCTGCATCTCTTTTATCATTCGACTTACTTCAGAAGATAATTGAGGAATGGTAAATACCAAACCTACAAAAATTGCAAATTTTATAATATAGCTGATATATAAAGAAATTCGAAAATCAAAGAAGTTTTTAAGCATATTTGATATTGAATATCGCTTTACTGTTATTAAAGTTAAAAATGATAGTCCAATCGCTCCTACAAATAAAATCAATTGAACACAACTAAGTTTTATAAAATAGAATAAATCCATCGTAGGAAATGCTATCTTTTGAATTGGGATACTTGCGATAAAAATGATAATTGGAGCAATTAACACATCCTTGTTTAGCTTTTTCCAAATATCAAAAGCTTTATATCCATTTAACTTATATACACTTATTTCCTTTAGTCTAGATATTGGATAGAATACACACATCAAGCAAAAAATAATTAATAGAATAGCTGAAAGAATAATTGTTAAAAAATATATCGTCCCTTCTCCAAAAGCAACTCTATAATCTGCTGAAACCAATTCATTTTTACTTTCATTTAAAAATAAAGACAATGCATTTAGAATATCTTCTTTGTTTTTATTACTCGAAATAATAGTATATTCTCCATTAATATCAGTAGACTTTGAGTTATAAAAATCACTTAAAGGCATAATTACAAGAGGTGTATCATTGAATAAATCACTAATGGTTCCCACTTGATTTTCTTGTTTTGTATCTATAGAAGCCAACCATTCATTTGAAGTAGTTGGTAATCGACCTGATTCTAACTTTACAGGAAGTCCTTCAAAGAAATCTTTTGTATAAACTCCCGACTTGTATATTATTTCCTTGCCATCTTCATATATTCGATCTGTTTTTATTATTGTTGCACCATATTGTGAATGAATGGATTTCAATTCCTGCAAGAATTCATCATACGCAACACTCGAATTCTTAACATAAATTTTATATGCATTGGATTTCATTTCAATTGTATTAAAGAATTCAATATCTTGAGTTTTCATATAGAATCCAAAAGCAACACTTGTTAAGATAGAAACAATGCTTAATAGAATTGCCATCGATTTTTTCATAAAATCCCTCATTTTATCAATCCATAAAAGGTTAAATTGATTTTCTTTCTAGACCGTTTTCTTCAAGTATATCTTACGGCCATTTAGATATTCTCGCTTTATACCATAAACACTACATAAAACAACATCTATTGTTTTGAACTATGTTATTTTATGAATTATTAAAATATAGAGCGAATATAATATCGCTCTATACAAATATCAATTATTCAACTCCATAGTAGAACGAGCAACTAGAATATTTTGTTAATCGAGCTTTGGCCCATGAGTTTGCTGGAGCTCTTGCCATACTTGGAGTAGCTTCAGGATGACTAACCGTGGCCGTATGAATTTTTTGACCATGCATATAGTCTGAATAAGAACCTGTGATGCCTACGCCATAGTTCCACTGTCCACCTACTGCAGGATATACCGTAGTTGCTAAAACAACTGATTCACTAAAGCATGTAAACAAAATCATAATAGTACAAACTAATTTTCTCATATAAAAACTCTTCTTTCTAAGCACTATTTTGATTTAAAGTCTAAGTCTGCATATAGAGTTCAAACAAAAATACTCTCAATTATCGTATCCATCGGTATGACCTCCCATTTTCTAATTTTTATTCATTATGAAAATACCTGATTATAAAGCATATTACATTTCATCAAACATTTGTTCAAAATAAAATCAAAAACAATTATTTATCTGTTTAATACTATAGATAACGTTATCTTTACTTTAATTATACATGTTTTGTGATTTTGCACAAGCGTTGATTGATTTTTGTTTTCTTGTTACTTTTTATAAGCTTTGATATAATTTTATAAAAAGGAGATTACTTCACTATGAATTATACCCAATTAACAAAAAGAGAAAGCCAAATAATGACTATTCTTTGGAATCATGATCAAGAGATGTCAGCCAATGATATTAAATTAGCTTCGGATGGATTAAGTATCTATACAATTTCTCAAGCCCTTCAATACCTATTATCAATTGGATACGTTGAAGTAACAGGAATAGGTAAAAATAAAAAATCGATTGCTCGATTATATAGTCCTTGTATTTCTGAATCTGACTATGTTTCCTCATTCATAAAAAAAGAAACTTTCGAAGAGATTGCTGTGCACTATGTTCAAAGCAGCAATGATATAGATGAAATTACAAAGTTAGAACATTTAATTGAAAAAAAGAAAAAAGAACTGACTGGTAAATAACATGAATTTTAGCATTTCTTCATTGTTCATAACACTGTGTGTTTCATTAGTCCTAATTGCACTCTTCAATTTTATATTGACGCACGAAAAGGGCTATCGCTTGTTTAGAGCAGATTTATTATTCGTATTAGTTGTCATTACTTGTTTTCGTTTGTTTTTACCATTTGAACTACCATTCACAAAGACAATTGCTCTACCTTCTATCATGAATCCTATAATGAGCTTTTTAAATTATGAGATATTTCATCAATTAAAAGTCTCACATATTCTAATTGTAATTTGGTTAATTGGAGTATTGATTGGTGTTGGAAGATATGTGCAGAATATTATATTGGCAAAAAAACTGGAAACGAAAATCATACAAAATTCTCATTGTTTCAAAGTTTCAGAATTTTTAGATTGCTTCATTTATCCTGATTATGACGTATATGTAACCAAATACGTTCCATCTCCAATGGTTTTTGGCTTCAAAAAATGCATCTTAATTCCTGAAATCAGTTTTACAGAACATGAACTAAGTAATATTTTAAATCATGAAATGCAGCATCTAAAGCAACATGACATACTTTTCAAACAAGTAACTTCAATACTAACAATCTTGTATTGGTGGTTTCCTCCAATATATTGGTTACAGAAATGTATCAACTTTTATATAGAAGTTCGAGCAGACGAAAAAGTTACAGAATCATTAAATCCGATTGATGCACTAGATTATGCAGAAACTCTAATAAATGTACAAAAGAAAATACAGTTTGCGGATAGTATTATATCAAATGATATTTCAGCTTATTTGATAGGAGAAAGTAACAGTATACTTTCGTATCGAGTGAATTATTTATTAAACAAACAAATCAAACAAAAGACAAATAAGTTCCTACTATTCTTCCTTTTTTTATTACCTATACTAACTAATTCCATAATTTTCGAAGCTTATTATGAAAATCCAAAAAATTTGAATGATACTTTATCTGAGCAAGATCTACTAAATAAGAATTATTTAATCCAGCACAAAGATGGGACATATTCTCTTTGTAACGGAAAAGAATCCTTTTTCATAGATAATCCAAAAAGTTTAATTGAATCCGGTATAAAAGTAGTGAAGGAGTAAATTTATGAAAAAAACAATTAATTCTATTTTATTATTAACACTAATTTTAAGTTGCAACTTTATTCAAACTATTTCTGTTTTTGCAAACGAAATCGGGCCAAATCCAGCCATTGAAGCAAGAGCAGACATCATAGAATGGAGATATAAGCTTGAAAATGGAAGAGTATATAAACGTCGTTATAATTACACTAAACAAAAATGGATTGGAGATTGGATTCCAGCATAGATTATGACGTAGTAACGCTTAAAAAATAGCCTAACATCGGAAAAATCAGAACAAAGCAAGACTAGCAGCAAACCAATAGTTAGAAGAAGTGAAATTTCTAGAAATCTATCTATTTATAAAATACATGAAGTACAAGAATCACAAAAATAGTTACACCACAGACTAAAACTGAGATATAAAATACACATTCAATTTCTCATCAGGAACACGCTCTCTATATTATTGGTATCAATTTGGTAGCAAGCCAACCTATAAACACATAAAAAGTGCCTTATATAAGGCACTTTTATTCATTTTATCTCTACTCGAACTCGACCAATTTTTTTGCATATAGGCCTGAAAGAGCGCATAAAATGGCTTGTTTTAAGCACTTGTAAACCACGGTTTGGAGGTGTTTTTTACCAATCTGTTTTCACGCGTTGTCACGCAGCTCACTCCTTTTACATAACCAGTGATTCGACTGGTATGGGAAAGGAGTTTTTATTATGGATAAATGTAAAGTAATTGCGATTGCAAATCAAAAAGGTGGCGTTGGCAAGACAACAACTACTTTAAACGTTGCAATCGGTATGGCAAGAAACGGGTATGATGTCTTGATTATTGATTTTGATCCACAGGGTGATCTTACAAGTTCTCTGGGATGGAAAACAAATGATGCATTAGAAAACAGCGTTTCTTCAATGCTCGATGATTATATAAATGACGAATCAATCCATTATGATTCCCTTATATTGAATCATCCTGAAGCTGTTGATGTTATTCCAGCCAATATCGAACTTGCAGACTTTGAGATGCGTCTAGTCAGTGTAATTAATAGAGAACAGACATTAAGTAATTGTATTGAACCTTTAAGAAGTAAGTATGATTACATTTTTATTGATTGCCCGCCCTCTTTAGGAATGCTTACCGTTAATGCTTTAGCTGCAGCAGATGAAGTATTGATTCCTGTACAAACGCAATACTTGCCGGCAAAAGGAATGACCAAGCTGCTTCAAACAGTAAATAAGGTACAGCGCAAGATTAATGACAATCTAAAGATCAATGGCATTGTTATGACACTTGCGGATTCAAATACCAATATTACTAAAAGCACTATCGAAACAATAAGAGATTCTTTCAGCAAGAATATCAAGGTGTTTGATACGATCATTCCCAAAGCTACTAAGGCAAGTGAAGCCAGCACTACTGGCAAAAGCATTTATGAATACGCAAAAGATTCTAAAGTAGCACTGGCTTATGAATCTCTTACAAAAGAGATTATGAACAAAGACAAAGAAAAACAAAGAAATGATTTCAGTCGATAGAAAGAAGATGAAGAAATGAAAAATAATCATGTTGAATTAAAAGGTACACTTACCAGAAATATAGAAGTGTCCAAATCACAAAAAGGTAATTCTTTTACAAAGTTTACTCTCAAATGCCTGAGAGACGATCAAGTAACACGTTTTGATTATGTTGGATGTATTGCATTTGGCGAGTTTGCAGAAAAGCTAGAAAAAGTCGGTACTAGCAACGCAAAGCTTAATATCATTGGCAACCTACAAACAAGTTCATATAAGAAAGATGATCAGAAAATCTATTCAATGAACGTTGTTGTAGAAAGCTTTGAATTATCAAATGAATAAGGAGGCACAGCATGCCAAAACTAGATTTAGGATTGCCAAGTTATGATTCCCTGTTTTCAACCGAAAAAGAAAGACAAGAATCTAGTGCTGAAAAGGTAATGAAGATTCCTATTGATAAGATATCTGATTTTAAAGGCCACCCTTTTCATGTAACGATGGATGAAGACATGGCTAAGCTTATTGATTCAATCAAAGAAAATGATATGTTGATGCCTGCCCTTGTTCGTCCTAAAGAAGATGGAACTTATGAAATGATATCTGGTCACAGGCGTAAGTTTGCTATGTCACAGCTAGGCAAAAAAGAAATGAATGTTATCATTCGAAACCTCGATGATGATCAAGCTACTATATTAATGGTCGATAGCAATATTCAAAGAGAAAACATCTACCCTAGTGAACGTGGCTACGCTTACAAAATGAGACTAGAGGCAATGAAACATCAAGGGAAGAAAGTAGATATTGATTTTGATAATGCAGACATTCCCGTTGAATACGGCAAGGCAACTTCGTGCCAAGTTGGCACAAAGCTTAGAAGCGATGTTGTTTTAGCGGACACAACAGAATTTAGTGCACGTCAAATACAACGATTTATTCGCCTCACCTATTTGATTGAACCATTACAGGAAATGGTCGATGGAAGAAATGAAGATAATATTACTATTGCGTTTAATCCTGCAGTAGAACTATCTTATCTAACTTTGGATGAGCAGCAATATGTTGTTGATTCAATTAACAACAATCAAAGAACCCCATCATTAGCGCAATGCCAAGAATTCAAACGGTTAAGTCATGATGGAGAATTAACTTCTGATTTTGTTAATGATACATTAGCTGAAGAAAAACCAAATCAAAGAGAAAAGTTATCATTTCAAATGAATGAGATTAATAAATATTTCCCAAAGAATCTTTCACCAGGCAAGAAGAAAGATATTATGATTCACTTGCTTGAAAGCTGGGCAAAGAAACGATCAAAAGAAGAAGAGAGATAATTGCAGATTCGATTGTCTTTTTTGTATCTATGATTGTAAAGGACTGTTGGAGGGGCAGTCTGACTTTGCCTGGAAGTGTGACTGTTTTCTCCCCTAAAACCCCTCCTACCTTCCGAAGAATTTATTTACTATCCGAAAATAAAAAAATGTTTCTAGTTATGAATAGTAAATATAAACTAGGTATTTTAGAGATAGTTAGATAAGAGAAAGGATTAATTATGAGAAAGAAAATAATTATAAGTCTTGTTTGTTTATTAAGTTTTTTAGGTATTACTACTTATTGTTTTGTAAACAGTAAACGGATATCAGTGAACAAGTAACTGAAGTTAGTAAACAAGAAGTAAAAACAGTTAAGAAAGCAGTAAAATCTGAAGAAAAGAAGGATGCTGATGACAATGAAACAAATGCTGTTAGTAAACAAACATCAACAAAAACAGAAAGTTCAAAAGCATCCACCACAAGCAAAGATAAGACTTCATCACAAAACAAAACAAAGACTGCTTCTCAAGATTCAAACAATAAGAGTGAAAAGAAAGCATTGGACAACACTTCAACCAATCAATCTAATACGAGCATCAGCAAGCAAGCAGTAGTTAAAGAAACTGAAGGAGTTAAAACACAAGAAGTTGTTCAACAGCCAGTTATTGAATCTACACCAGTACCAGTAGAACCAAGCTATGCATGTCCTGGTGGTGTTGATCAAAATCAAGCATGTGATGTTATCCTGGATTCTAATTTTTACTACGCAACTTTTTCTTCGGAAAGTGAAGCAAATTCAAGCGGTGAATATTACTTAAATGATGTGATGTATATTGGCGAAACTGAAATTACAAACTATTCTGTTCAACCGGTATATCGAAACGATCACAGCATTGCTTATTACGGATTAAATCTTTGGAGCAATGGAAGTTTAATAAATTAGGTGGTGATAAATGAAAATGATTTTACTAGGCGAGATAATCTCGTCTTTTTTGTTGCAGCAAAATAAAGTGAAAGGAAAAAGAACATGAAAGATATATTAAAAAAATGCAGCAAATTCTTTCTTTCTGCACTAGTGATATTGAATTCTTTTACAAGTACAATGACGATTAGTGCTGAAGAAACAAATGCAGAAGATGATTTAGATACGATTACAGAATTAGGCTATCTGGAAGATGTATTTCCAGATCAAATCATCAATGAAAATGATGTGATGATGACCGATACAACTTCCTGTGGGACACGATATGCCATGATTTATATCGAAAACCAGTATGGATTTGATTATATCTCACATTTATATGTTGGTGATAAAACCGTATTTTGTATTGAGCCGATGCAATTGTTTATAGCTGGTAATGATTATGTTCCAGATAGTGCCAAATGGGATGAACTAAGTGAAAGCCAAAGACAAGCTATTTGGGAAATCAATTATTATGGTTATTCTTATCCAGGACATGAAAGTGAAAACTATTATGTAGCTACTCAAATCATGATCTGGCAAGTTGTTACTGGCAATTGGTATCAACCGTACTATATGGATGGAACGACAACATATGATATTTCAAATGAAATGAATGAAATTAACAACTTAAGAAGTACACCTCAAGGAAGACCTTCATTCAATAACCAAACAATCAAAATGGGACTAAATACTCCAGTTACTTTAACAGATTCAAAAGGAACATTAGGCAATTATTCTATTACAAGTGGAAATGGTGTTAATGCTTCTGTAAATGGAAATGATTTAACGGTATCCATCACTTCAGAAAACTATGATAAAACACTTACCTTCTCAAGAAACTTTGGAGCAAGAGACGTCAATATTATCTATGGAAGTGGAGGTTATCAGCGTGTTATTTATCTGGCAAGCAGAAGAGATCCTTCTCCTAATTTCAAATTAAATTTTGAATTGCTATATGCTGATATCGAAGTTGAAAAGCAAGATGCAGAAACTGGAACATCTACGCAAGGTGATGCAACTTTCAATGGAGCAACATTTGCCATCAAAGATTCAAGTGGAAATACTTTAGAAACAATTACGACAAATGGTTCAAAAGCTAAATCTAAAAAATATCCAGTGGGAACAACTTTGAATGTATGTGAGGTCACTTCTCCAGAAGGATATTTAACAAACAGTTCTTGTAATAGTGTTGAACTCAAATATTCAGGTAATAATACTCCTTCAACTTTTTCTACAACAATCAAAGATCAGGTTATTAAAGGTCGTATTGAAATTGCCAAGACAATCGATAAAGAGAAATATGGATTATTCCAGTCGAATGTTCAAAAGCCTGGTAAAGGATTTAAGTTTGATATTATCCTAAAATCAAGTGGCAAAGTTGTATCTACACTAACAACGGATGAAGATGGTCGAGCAATCAGTGATTATCTTCCTTATGGAACATATATCGTCAAAGAACATGAAACAACTGGCTATGATATTTTAAAACCATTTGAAGTAAAGATTGATAAAGATCAAAAGACCTATTTTTACAATATCTATAACGATACAATCAAAGCCGAATTAACCATCTATAAAACGGACAGTGAAACAGGTAAACGTATTCCTGCTGCTGGTGTTGAATTCAAAATCAAAGATGCAGATGGAAACTATGTAACTCAGACTGTGACATATCCTAAAAAATATACAACAGATGTATTTAAAACCGATGAGGATGGTTCTGTTCACTTACCTGCTCCTTTAAAATATGGAGAATATAAATTGGTTGAAATCAAAGCACCACATGGTTACGTATTAAAAGATACGGAAATTCCAATCAATGTAGATGGATCAAGTACAGAAATTTTTATGAACTTTGACAACAAAACACAAAAAGGACAGGTCTATGTTGAAAAGAGTGGTGAAATGTTGTCAGGAGCTAAAGAATCCGAAACAGATTATGGAACACTTTATTCACCAGTCTATAAAGAAAAATATCTATCTGGTGTTACGTATGAAATCACAGCACGTGAAGATATCGTTACTCCAGAAGGAACAGTATGGTTCCACAAAGGAGATGTTGTAGATACATTTACTACAGGTGATGGTGTTACAACTTCATCATTGCTTCAGTTAGGTAAATATTCTATTAAAGAAACCACAACACAGACTGGATATGTATTAGATGAAAACAGCTATAACTTTGATATTGAATATGCGGGTCAGATGATCGATGTAGTCGAAATCAAACAGTCTTATGTCAACGAAAGACAAAAGTTGGATTTACAGATCACTAAGACATTTGAAGATGAAGATAAAGAAGCCTACAAAGATGTTGTCTTTGGTGTTTATTCTAAAAAGGATATTACTGTAGATGATAAAGTCATCATTCCTGCTGATGGACTAGTTGGCACATTAACGATTGATAAAGATGGTAAAAATGTTGAACATTTAGATCTTCCTACAGGTGATTATTACGTTAAAGAACTTGAAACAAATGTAGGCTTTAAATTAGATGAAGAAAAACATGATTTCACATTCAACTATGATGAAGATACAACAAAATCAACTGTTATCGTTCCTATGGAATTGCACAATGAAAAACGTCGTATTGAACTAGATGTCAACAAGGTGGATAAAGATCATCATGATCATTTCTTAAATGGAGCCATTTTTGAAGTCTATGATAAGACAGCTAAATCTTTTGTCACTACCCTTGCATCTGGTCAGTTAATGATCGTTGGTGATGATGCTAATGAAGAATACGAAATCTCTAAGGATGAAGATTTCAAAAAGATCATCAAGACAGTTAAAACGGATGAAAATAAACAAATCATCTTAGATGTAGATGATGGAATTTATTATTCTCGTAAAGTTGGTGATGACAAGGTTAGTAAACATGTGATCAAAGATGGAAAAGCAGTATTAGCGGATGCCATTTACGGCCATGAATATGAGTTCAAGGAAATCAAAGCGCCTACTTCTTATCAGTTAGCCGATAAATCCAAAGCTTATAAAGTTGAAGGTGATAAGGATACGGATACAATCATTTATTATTTTGAAAATGCACGTATCGTTGTTCCAAATACAGGGGTATAGATAGTATGAAACATAAGAAAATAAAAATAGC
>OHDG01001335.1_pt1 | contig 11146 bp, 8 predicted proteins | sample 1566961 | NCBI WGS metagenome assembly OHDG01 (sample SAMEA3879539, study PRJEB24766) | human gut metagenome | biome: human-associated habitat; feature: feces | place: USA | collected 1985/1987
GGTTAAGAGAAGAATCATGGACATGGGCATCACAAAGGGTGTGGATATCTATGTAAGAAAAGTAGCACCGCTTGGTGATCCAATCGAAGTAACTGTAAGAGGATACGAATTATCCTTAAGAAAAGCAGATGCTGAGATGATCGAGGTAGAGTAATTTTTTTTGTCTTTGTGTTAGAATGCGCTAACAAAAGACAGAAAAGGCAAACTAAAGCAAGCTATAGCAAACGAAAGCAAGCCGTAGCAAACAAAAGCAAGTTACAGCAAACAAAAGCAAGTTACAGCAAACTAAAAATAAAAGGAGAAAAGTTATGGCAGTAAAAATTGCACTCGCAGGTAATCCAAACTGCGGAAAAACAACGTTATTTAATGCTTTGACTGGCTCTAACCAATTCGTAGGTAACTGGCCTGGAGTAACAGTAGAAAAAAAAGAAGGTAAATTAAAGGGACATAAGGATGTTGTCATCATGGACTTACCGGGTATTTATTCCTTATCTCCATATACACTTGAGGAGGTTGTTGCCCGTAATTATCTGATCGGCGACAGACCGGACGCCATCTTAAATATCGTAGATGGTACAAACATCGAGCGTAACCTTTACCTGTCCACACAGTTGATGGAACTTGGCATTCCGGTTATTATGGCAATCAACATGATGGATCTTGTTGAGAAGAACGGTGACAAGATACATATTGACAAATTAAGTAGAAAGCTTGGGTGTGAAGTCGTTGAGATTTCTGCATTAAAGGGAACCGGTATCCAGAAAGCTGCTGAAAAGGCAGTTGCACTTGCACAGCAGAAGAAGAACATGGTTCCGGTACATGAGTTCTCTAAAGATGCAGAAGATGTGATCACAGAGGTTGAGAACAAACTGAGCGGTATTGTTTCAGAGGATCAGAAACGTTTCTTTGCGATCAAGTTATTAGAGAAAGATGACAAGATCAAAGAGCAGATGAAATCTGTTCCGGATGTATCATATGAGATCAAGGAAATGGAAGATAAGTTTGATGATGATACTGAGAGTATTATTACAAACGAGCGTTATGTATACATTTCATCCATCATTGGCGAATGTGTTTCAAAGAGCAGCAAAGAGAAACTTACAACTTCTGATAAGATCGACCGTATCGTGACAAACCGCTGGCTTGCAATTCCGATCTTTGCAGTTGTAATGTTTTTGGTATATTATGTATCTGTAACAACGATTGGTTCTATCTTAACAGACTGGACAAATGATACGCTGTTTGGTGAATGGATCATCCCTGGTGCACAGAGTTTATTTGAAAACATCGGATGTGCTGACTGGCTGACAGGTCTGATCGTAGATGGTGTGATCTCCGGTGTAGGTGCAGTACTTGGTTTCGTACCGCAGATGTTAGTACTGTTCCTGTTCCTTGCATTCTTAGAGTCCTGTGGTTACATGGCACGTGTCGCATTCATCATGGATCGTGTATTCCGCAAATTCGGACTTTCCGGAAAATCATTCATTCCGATGCTGATCGGTAGTGGATGTGGTGTTCCTGGTGTTATGGCATCAAGAACAATTGAGAGCGACCGTGACCGTAAAATGACGATCATGACAACAACCTTTATTCCTTGCGGAGCAAAACTCCCAATTATCGCTTTGATCGCAGGTGCTTTCTTCGACAATGCAGGATGGGTTGCATGGAGCGCATACTTCGTAGGTGTGGCAGCAATCGTATGCTCCGGCATTATTTTAAAGAAAACAAAAATGTTCGCTGGCGATCCGGCACCATTCGTTATGGAGCTTCCGGCATATCACTGGCCGACAGTTGGCAACGTATTAAGAAGTATGTGGGAACGTGGTTCAAGCTTTATTAAAAAGGCTGGAACAATCATCTTATTATCTACAATTGTATTGTGGTTCTTACAAGGATTTGGATGGGAAAAAGGTGCGTTTGGCATGGTTGATGATATTGATCATTCAATTCTATCTTCAATTGGACAAACATTCGCATGGATCTTCTCACCACTTGGTTGGGGCGATTGGAAAGCTGCGGTTGCCAGTGTAACTGGTTTAATTGCGAAGGAAAATGTTGTCGCAACATTTGGACAATTGTATGGTTTTGCCGAAGTTGCTGAAGAAGGAAATGAATTCTGGGGACAATTATCCGCAAGCTTTACACCTTTAGCTGCTTATTCATTTATGGTATTTAACTTATTGTGTGCTCCATGTTTTGCAGCAATGGGAGCTATCAAACGTGAAATGAACAACACAAAATGGTTCTGGATTGCCATTGGATATCAATGTGGATTTGCCTATGTATGTTCATTGATTGTTTATCAATTAGGAAGTTTAGTCAATGGTGGATCATTTGGCTTTGGTGCTATTGTAGGATTGATCTTATTGATTGGTTTGATTTATCTATTGGTTCGTCCATCAAAAGAAAGTGATACTGCAGAAGTTGAATTTGCGGTAAAATAATGTAAAAGGAGGGATTTCATCATGAATCTATCAACATTTCTAGTTTTATTGGTTGTATGCACATGTGCTGGTTTAGCTTGTCGAAGCATTTATAAAGATAAAAAAAGTGGAAAATCAAGTTGTGGTGGTAGCTGTGGACATTGTGGCTCTCATTCGATGTGTGAAAATCCCAAGGCATTTTTTGATCAGATAAAAAAAGAACAATTTAGTAAATAAGAGCATCGAAAGGTGCTCTTTCTTTTGGTATAATAGGTGCAAGAATCGAGGAAAATAAAATGAATTTAAAAGAAAAATATGCAGATTTAATTGTTCGTTCAGGTTTGAATGTTCAAAAAGGCCAAATAGTAGTTGTACGTGCCAATGTAGAAATGAATGAATTTGTTCGTTTGATTGTGAAATCATGTTTTGATGTTGGCGCAAAAGATGTAATTGTTCGCTACAGTGATGATGTAATCAATCGTATGCGTTATTTATCAGGCAATCGTATGCCTTATGATTATGAAGCTTTATTTCATAATGAAACAGCTGAAAAAGGAGCTTGTTATTTGAGTTTAGTTGGAGAAGATCCAGATGGAATGAAAGGTGTAGATCCTAAACTAATGTCAAATTTTAGTAAGACATTAAGAGGGATGACTCAGCCATATCGCGATAAATTAGATTATATGCATGCAGCTTGGTGTGTGGCAAGTGTTCCAACAATGGCTTGGGCCAAAAAGGTATATCCAGAATCAGAAGATGCATTATCTGATTTATGGGATGCGGTATTAAAAATGAGTCGCGTTAATGAAAAGGATGCGAATGAAAACTGGAATGAGCATCGTGCTTCTTTTGATAAGCGAGTTCATATTTTGAATCATTTGGATATTGAAAGTGTTCATTATACAAATTCTTTAGGAACGGATTTAATAGTTGAACTTCCAGAAGGTTACGTATTTGCGGGTGGAGGTTCATTCTTGGATAATGGCAATTACTATTTCCCAAATATTCCTACAGAAGAAATTTTCTCGGCACCAAAAAAGACGGGTGTAAATGGTAAATTATATAGTGCTTTACCACTAGCTTATAATGGGGCTGTTGTAAAAGATTTCTGGTTTGAATTTAAGGATGGTCAGGTTGTTGATTATGATGCCAAAGAAGGGAAAGAAGTTTTGACAAGTATTCTAGAAACGGATGAGGGATCTAAATATCTTGGTGAGATTGCCTTAGTTCCTTATGGATCACCAATTAGTGCAATGGATACTTTGTTCTATGAAACATTGATCGATGAAAATGCTTCTTGTCATTTTGCGTTAGGTGCAAGCTACAATGAATGTATTGAAAATGGCTTAAATATGAGTGAAGAAGAATTGTTAGAACATGGTATGAATCAATCTTTTGCGCATGTTGATTTTATGGTAGGAACAAGTGATTTATCGATTGAGGCGACATTAAAAAATGGTGAAAAAATCTTTATTTTTAAGAATGGTAAATACACAACAGAGTTTGACGGATATACATTAAATTAGTACAATAGTAGAGTTGGAGGGATATTTATGACAAATGAAAAGGAAAAGAATCCCAGTGCTTTAGAAGAACTTAGACAGTTAAAAAGAACGGATCGTATTAAATCTTTAGATATACATGAACCTGAATTGAAAGGTTTTAATGCAGAAAATATTTTCCATATTGATGAAGAGCCAGAAAAGAAGACATTATTTGGAAAAAGAAGTGCAAAAACACATGTGAAAATCAATGAAAATATATTTGATGATGAGGTGAGTGAATCTGTTGATATTACACCAAATACTTCCATTGAAGAAGTAGAGGCACCTATTGAAAAGCATACAGTAGAACCTGTGATGGGTAAGCGTGCTGAAAAAGTGGAGGTTGAAGAAGCAAAAAAAGTGGTTGTTGAAACTATTGATGCAGATGAGAATTTTACCACGGAATCGATTGAAAATGAATTAAAAGCTTTTAATGTAAATCCAGTTGAAGAAGAAAAAACATCTGAACTTGTTGAAGAAGAATTAACTCCAGTTTTGAGTGAAGAAGATATTTATGATGATGAGTATGACGAGGAAGCGGAAGAGGAAGATGAAAATCTTTATGAAGAAAGAAAAAGCTTCTTATATGCGGAATATCCAAAAATAGAAGAATATCTTCAAAGAAAATCAAATGAAGGATATCACTTTGTTCGTCATGAAGGAAAGAAATATTATTTTAGAAAAGGTCAACCAAAAACGTATTATTATTCAATGAACTATTTTGTGGACGAGCCCGATGCAGATCAATGGCGTCAGTGGGAAGCGGATGGTTGGAAATTGGTTTCTAAATCAGATGGTAAAAAGAAAAGTGATGCGGGTTGGTTTACTTTTAGAAACGAAGAAGAAGATGGAGAATATCGCAAAGAAATTGATAATGATTCTGAAAAATTCCGTTTCTTTAAGAAATATTCAAGCTCATGTCGTTCAACAATGTTCTTAGTATTTATTTGTATGGCATGTTGCGTTGTGACAGGACTATTACAAGTGTATTTCCAAGGCTATTTAGCAGGAATCGCATTATGTGCAGGTCTATTCTTAATTTCATTTATTGTATTCTGTATGTATGGAAGAATGCTTAGAAAATCAAAGAAGAGAGCTCGTGAATTAAAATCAAAATTAAGAGTTCGAGAAATTCGTGCAAATGAAAGAAGTAAAGACTTCTATGATACTTCTGAAAGCGAAGAAGAATTGGATACGGATTGGAATACATTGGAGCAGCATACGGCTAAACAAAAGAAAAAAATATTTAAACGTGTGGATGATGATGAAGAATAAAGAGGCAAAATAAATCGCCTCTTTTTTTAAACTTTTTCGATTTGTACATATTGCTTGTAGTGTGCTAATACTTCTTCATCGATGGTATTGTCTGTAATCAATGTATCAAAGTTAAATAGATCATAATAAATATAGAAGTCAGCACGATTGAATTTTTTATTATCAGCCAATAGATATTTATTTTTAGAATTATCTAATGCGATCTGTTGTGATTCTCCTTCCTCTAACGAATAGGTTGTGATGGATGAGTTGTAGATTCCGTTACAGCTAATAAATGCTTTATTATATTTTAATTTACCCAATACTAAATTTGTGATGGGACCTACAAACGTATTTGTGTTATCTCTATAATCACCGCCAGTAAGGATAACTTCTGTAGGAGCATGATTCACTAATATATTAAATACGGCAAGACTGTTTGTGATGACACGAATGTTTCTGCCGGTCAATTGTTCAGCTAAAAATTGAATGGTTGTACCAGGCCCTAAAAATATGGATTCACCTTCTGAAATGAGAGTTGCAGCTTTATGGGCAATTCTCTTTTTTTCTTCAATTTGAACCGATGATTTTTCAATGTGACTCAATTCGTGATCCATTGAAAAAGAAAGGCTTTGGGCTCCACCATGCACTCTTAATAATTTTCCAGATTTTTCAAGCTCATCTAAATCTCTTCGCGCTGTCATATCGGAGACGCCTAATTCATCCATGATTTCTTGAATTGTAATAATTCCATTTTGATTTACTTTTTGTGCTATTTTAACTAAACGTTCTTTTTTTAACATATTGATATCCTCTTCTATGTTAAAAGATACCATTTCAAATATATTTAGTCAACATAAAACAAACAAAAACAAACAAAATAAAGTTATATATTACTTAAATCTAACATAAATGTTTGAAAAATAATAAATATATGTTTGAAAATGTTGACTTTTTAGAAGAAAATGCTTACACTGAAGTTATATGAGGTTGATTACTTTTTAATGCATGTAAATGATTTTAAGGTTAGGGTGGTTTCGTAATGTACAAAGGCGTAATATTTGATTTTAATGGAACATTGTTTTTTGACAATCCAAAACATATTTTGGCATGGTCAAAAATATCACAAGATATTCGTCATCATGGAATTGATGAAGAAGAACTTCATGAACATATTAATGGTGTACCTAATAATAAAGTTGTTGAATATATGTTTGGTGGAACGTGTGATCCATTCGAAATGGAAAAATATTCGCAGTTAAAAGAAGAATATTATCGCCAATTTTGTAAAGAAGATCAGGCAACATTTCATTTAGTAAAGGGAGCTGAAGAATATTTTGATTATTTAAAAGAATCAAATATTCCATTCACAATTGCATCCGCATCTATCAAACCTAATATTGATTTCTTTGTCGAATCATTTCATCTAGACAAATGGATTGAGCCATCTATGATTGTCTATGATGATGGATCGTATGAAAATAAAGTTGCAATGTTTATAAAGGCTGCCAATAATATTGGTGTGGATATTCAAGATTGTTTAATTATTGAAGATAGTGCTAGTGGAATTTCAAATGCTTATAAAGCAGGATGTCATAATATAGTCGTTGTGGATTCTGCCAATAAAAAAGAAGAATACGAAAAGCTTCCTGGAGTTACACAAGTGATTGATTCTTTTGAGAATTTTAAATAAGAGCCATTCATGCCAGAGTGGCTTTTTGTATAAATAAAACATAAAATAAACAAAAACAAACAAATAATCATTATTTTAAACCTAAATCTAACATCTGTGTTTAAATTGTTGTTTGAATATGTTGACACAGATAAAGAAAACGCTTACACTAAAGTTAAATGGGCAAATCTTACATTTATAACCGCATCTGCAAAATATTGATGATGAGCCATATATAAATAAATGAATAATTGATCATTATTTTTGTGGGTAATGTAGTTGGAAAAAGGATTTGACTGTGATAAAAATGATTGATTTTGTTTATATATAAGGAGAACAAATGAACACAAAAATTAACCAGTTATTAGAGTATGCTCTAAAAAATGGAATGATTGAAGAGTATGATTATGATTATTCTGCAAATTTATTGATTGACCTATTTGGCATCTATGAATTTAAAAGAGAAGAAGTAGAAGACTGTTCTATCTATGAGATTTTGGATTTCATGTTAGATTATGCAGTTGAAAAAGGCATGATTCAGGATACTGTAACTGAAAAAGATTTACTAGATACGCGCATTATGAATTGTGTAATGCCTAGACCTAGTGAAGTGGTGAATACTTTTAAAAGTTTATATTCTTTGAATCCTAAAGATGCAACAGATTACTTCTATAAGTTAAGTATGGATTCAAACTATATCCGTAAATCAAGAATTGATAAGAATATCAGTTTTGCACATTTCTGTAAATATGGCGATATTCAAATTACGATCAATTTGTCAAAACCAGAAAAAGATCCAAAGGAAATCGCAAAGGCAAAAAATGCCGTAAACACTTCATATCCTGCATGTTTATTATGTAAGGAAAATGTTGGCTTTGCCGGAAACTTAAATCATCCAGCTAGACAAACACATCGTATTATTCCATTAGATTTAAATGGACATACATACAATTTACAATATTCACCATATGTGTACTATAACGAACACTGTATCGTATTTAATAGTGAACATACACCAATGAAGATGGATCGTTCTACATTTGAGCATTTATTCGCATTTATTGATAAGTTCCCGCACTATATGATTGGAAGTAATGCAGATCTTCCTATCGTTGGTGGATCGATTTTAAGTCATGATCACTATCAAGGTGGAAGACACCATTTTCCAATGGAAGACGCAAAAGTTGTTAAGAGCTATACATATAAGGATGTACAAGTGGATATGCTTTACTGGCCACTATCAACACTTCGATTAACATCTGAATCGAAAGAAAACGTATTGGATCTAGCTACTAAAATCTTTGAAACATGGTGTACATATAATGATGAAAGTTTAGATATCATTGCCAATGAAGATGGTGTTCGTCACAATACAGTAACGCCAATTGTAAGAAAGAAAGATGGCAAATATCAAATGGATGTAGTTTTACGAAATAATCGTACTACAGAAGAATATCCATTAGGTATCTTCCATCCTCACTCAGAGCATCACCATATTAAAAAAGAAAATATTGGTTTGATTGAAGTTATGGGACTTGCGATTTTGCCAGCACGATTAAAGACGGAGTTAGAAGAAATTAAATTATGTTTATCTGGAAAAGCAGATTTTGATTCTTATCCAGAACTTGAAAAACATAAAGACTGGTATGAACACTTGAAGACATGCTCTTATTCAAATGTGGATACATTCATGGAGATGGAAGTCACAAAGAAATTCGTGTCTGTATTAGAGAATGCTGGTGTATATAAAATGGATGATGAAGGGATGGACGGCTTTAGCCGATTTGTGGACACATTATGGTAGAGGTAAAAGAAAGATTAGAGAATGGAATTGACGTATTATCGATTTCCAATTCACATTTAACTGTAGAAGTTACAAACTTTGGTTGTACTCTTTTAAAGATTGTAACGAAAGACAAAAATAATCAAGACTGTGATTGTATTTTAGGATTTGAACATGTTGAAGATTATCAAAAACGAGATGGAACTTATTTAAATGCCTTAGTAGGACGAGTATGTAATCGTATTGAAAAAGGAACATTCACAATAAATGGTACAGAATATCATGTACCTATTAATAATGGACCAAACTCACTACATGGAGGCATTGAGGGATTTTCTTATAAAGTATTTGATTATACTTTAATTGAAGATGGCGTTAAATTCCACTATGTATCAAAGGATGGAGAAGAAGGCTATCCTGGAACATTAGATTTCTATGCGATCTATTGGCTAGATGAATCTAGTTTACACATTCAATATAGTGGGGTCAGTGACAAAGATACTTTGATCAATATCACAAACCATGGGTATTTCAATTTAAATGGTTATGCATCAAATATTGATGATCATACGTTACGAATTTTGGCATCTAAATTTGGTTGTGTAGATCCAGATGGATTATATACAGGTGAATTAAAAGATGTTAAAGAGACTGCATTTGATTTTAATACAGAAAAAAGAATTGGAGATTTTATTCATTCAGAGGATGAACAATTAATCATCGCAAGAGGTTATGATCATCCATATGTATTTGATACAAAGGAAAATCAAGTATGTTTATATAGTCCATTAAGTGGTATTGAATTAAAAGTATCCACAACATATCCAACGGCACAAATTTATAGTGCAAACTACTTAGATGGACAGACAGATAAATATGGAAAGATTATGCATCCACAAGATGGATTGTGTATTGAAACAAGCTATATCGCCGATTCGATTCATAAAGAAGAGAATCCAAAAGTTTTATTAAAAGCAGGACAAGTATTTGAAGAAGAAACAACATATACATTCGAGGTAAGAAAATGAAAACAACAGAAATTAAAGAACAAGTCGTATCCGGTAAATATGATGCATTAATTGAAGATCTATATGCAGATCCAAGTTTATTGGACTATCAAAAACAACGTTATGCAGCTGCATTAGATAAATACCAAACTTTATTTGGAGATGATGAAGTGAGCATTTATAGTGCGGCAGGAAGAAGTGAAATTTCAGGAAATCATACAGACCACCAACATGGTTGTGTGCTAGCGGGATCTATCAACTTAGATGCGATTGGAATTGTATCTAAACAAGATCATGTAATTAAAGTGATTTCAGATGACTTTGACATCAAACCAATTGATTTAAATGATTTAGACAAAAAAGAAGATGAACTAGGAACAAGTGAAGCCTTGATTCGTGGTGTAGTTTCTAAATTAAAAGAATTAGGCTATAACGTTGGTGGATTTAAAGCTTTTATTACGAGTGATGTATTAATGGGGGCTGGTTTATCAAGCTCTGCAGCATTTGAATCTATTATTGGTACAATTATTGATGGATTATACAATGATATGAAGATCGATATGGTAACGATCGCTAAAGTAGGTCAATATGCTGAAAACGTATACTTTGGAAAACCATGTGGATTGATGGATCAATGTGCATGTGCTGTTGGTGGGCTTATTTCAATTGACTTTAAAGATACTTCAAATCCAATTGTAAATAGTGTGAATGTTGATTTCTCAAAATATGATCACAGTTTATGCATTGTAGATACAAAGGGAAGTCATGCCGATTTAACAGATGCCTATGGTGCAGTACCACAAGAAATGAAAGAGGTAGCTCACTATTTTGGTAAGGAAGTTCTTCGTGAAGTGGATGAAAATGAGTTCTATGCAAATATCGCAAACTTAAGAACGGCTTTAAATAATGATCGCGCCATCTTAAGAGCCATCCATTTCTTTAATGAAAATAGACGTGTTAATACAATCGTAGAAAGATTGAACAAGGATGATTTTGAAGGATTCAAGACATTGATTCAAGAATCAGGTAATTCAAGCTACAAGTTCCTTCAAAACGTATATGCAGACTTTGACTATAAGAACCAGGCTGTATCTTTAGGTTTAGCTATGTCTGAAATGATTTTAAAAGATCATGGCGTATGTCGTGTTCATGGTGGAGGTTTTGCCGGAACGATTCAGGCCTTTGTTGAAAATAGCTATGTAGAAACATATAAAGAAGAAATTGAAAAAGTATTTGGAAAGGGAAGTTGCCATATCTTAAAAGTCAGAAAATTAGGTGGCTGCAAGGTTATTGACTAATGAATATTTTAGTAACAGGTGGAACCGGATATATTGGTAGTCATATTTGTGTTGAATTGTTAGAAAGTGGTTATGACGTTGTCGTGATCGATGATTTCTCAAATTCAAAACCAGATGTATTGGATTCAATCTATAAGATTACAGGAAAACATGTTAAGTTTTATG
>OHDG01001341.1_pt1 | contig 11127 bp, 7 predicted proteins | sample 1566961 | NCBI WGS metagenome assembly OHDG01 (sample SAMEA3879539, study PRJEB24766) | human gut metagenome | biome: human-associated habitat; feature: feces | place: USA | collected 1985/1987
ATTACAGAATCATTCCGTCTGCGCCTTCTCATTTTCTTCCCGGATAATCTCCTTTCTGGCGTTCTGTACACGCGCATTGCCAGTACCACAGCCTTGTCCTCAACCTTCACATTCTTACGAAATAAATCTTATATGGCAGCCTCTTTTTATACAGACGCACAAAAACAATTTTATTTTCCTATCAGCACCTTTTAATGGGGTCAGACCCCTTTTATTTATGTTTTTTCCAGGCGAAATAAATTCTTTGACATATTAGTTATATAGTGTTAGTATAATTATAGAAAGGGTTCTACCGATAGACGGTTAGCCCAAGTAAATTAGTTTGACAAAAATGCCGCTTAGTTTACCAGACGTGGGCGGCTATTTTTGTGTCTTATTATTATCCTTACCAAAGGAATATCCGATTCCAAAGCAGGTTAAGCCGAAGCTTACTACTGCAATAAAGTCAACAATACTCATATGGCTTAGCCCTCCTTTCCTTGGATTCCCTTACGGGTTTCTATGTAATCAGAGGGTCACAGTCCCTCTGCCGAAGGACTAACCGCCTACCGTTATGGTAGCACCCATGAGCAATTGTATCAGACAGAATTCAATTTATCAATTCCTAAAATATTTTACCACCCTTTAATCTATCTGTTCGTTACTGTTCAGACGCAAGCTTGACACCACGCTGTCAAGCTATGCGCCATAGTATTAATTATTGAGTGATTACAGCCCATTTAAAATACCTCGTAGAGGCATTTTAAATGGGCTGTAATCGTTGCTGGTAACACCGTTAAGTGTGAACAGTAACTTATCTAGTTCTTATCAGCCGCCAGTATCTGATCGATCGTCTTCATCAGCTGCTTATATGACTCGTCATTATCAATACCGCCCATGATCGGCTCTCCGATAATATTTCCGTTACGGTCAAGCACGATTGTAGTCGGGAAGGCCATAATGCTTGTTGCATATTTTCCGGCTTCACTGTTGGAATCAAGGGAAAGATTCGTATATTTTGCACCCTGCTTCTCTAAAATACTCTTAGCTTCAGCAATTCCATCCTCATTTCCGTCAAGAGAATCTGTATTGATACCAATTACCTGTCCGCCTTTTTCCTTCAGCTCCTCATTTAATTTATTCAGTTCCGGAAGCTCCTGTACGCATGGAGAACATCCATTAAACCAAAAATTCAAAACCGTGACCGCATTCTTTGAAATGATGCTGCTGTCCACGTCATTTCCATCCAAATCCTTTGCCTTAAACTCCGGAAATACGCTTGCTCCCTCTTTGCCGGAATCCTTATTTGATGCATTCGCACTCTGCTTCTCAAGAAGTGGCTGAAGCTCATCCTCAAGCTTTTTGATTTCTTCAACATCTTCCTTCAAAGACTTGAGTTCATCATCGGTAAACTTATCCTTAATTTTGTCTAAAGAGTTTGCCAGAAAATCTCCGTAATTCGTAGCTGTCGCATCCTCGACAGTTGATTTGTCAATGCTGTTAAATACCTTCTCCCATAAAGCCTTATGGTTTTCAAGAATACTGTTCTCTTTCTGTGTCAATTCATTAATCTTTGCATCCAGATCTTCTGCTTCCTGCGTTGACATCTGCGACTCTGTTGCTGTATTTCCCTTGTTAGCAGAATTTCCGCACGCACTTACTCCGAGTACCATCGCTGCAATAAGCAGCATCACTGTTAATTTCTTCATTTTATTCTTTATTCTCCTTTATTCTCTTTCAAATTTGTTTTACCTGTTCCAAATCCATATTGATAGTGAATTGCTTCCGTCGGGCATTCCTTTATACACATGCCACAGCGGATACATTCCGTATGGTTCGGATGCTTGGTGACATCCACGTCCATCTTGCAGGCTCTCTCACATTTGCCGCAGGATACACATTTATCCTCATCCACCTTCATCTGCAGAAAAGATACCTTATTGCAAAGCGCATAGATTGCGCCCAGCGGACATATCCATTTACAGAATGGGCGGTAAAACATAAGGCTTAGGATTACAAAAGTAATAAGTATACCGAATTTCCATGTAAACAGTTTGCCAAGGGCCGCTCTGATACTTGCATTGGCAATCGAAAGCGGAATCGCTCCCTCCAGCACTCCCTGCGGGCAAAGATATTTACAGAAAAACGGATTTCCCATTCCCAGTGAATTTGTCACCAGAAGGGGTAGTAAAATAACAAAAATCAACAACACCCCATATTTTATATAGCGAAGCGGCTTAAGCTTTTTCGTTGAAAATTTCTTAAACGGTATCTTATGCAACAGCTCCTGGAACCAACCGAACGGACACAGAAATCCACAGATAAATCGTCCGAGCAGTACACCTAACAGAATTAAAAATCCTGTAATATAATACGAAAATTTAAACTTGGATGAGCCGATGACTGCCTGCAAGGCACCGATCGGACACGCCCCGGTTGCAGCCGGACAGGAATAACAATTCAGTCCCGGTACACAGACGGTCTTTGCATCCCCTCTGTAAATCTCTCCTTTAAAGAAGTTCGGCAGATGGATATTGGTAAGAATCGTTGCCACGGCCTGAATCCATCCCCGAAAGTGCGCCAGAAACTGTGATATTTTATGTTTTTTCTTATCCAATTCCAACACACTCCATACATAATTTGATTGCCTTTGAGAGTACCGTGGCTGTCTCCCCGCGCATCGCACCGTATCCGATCATCAGGATCGCTGCTGCCAGAAGCGTGATCTGCGCTGCTGCTCTGTTTATCTGTTTCATATCCTTTCCCTTCCTAAGTTTTAACATTTTGTCGTTGTTTACGATGATAATAGATTAGCAAAGGAATATGAACACCCTGTGTTTGAAAAAGGAAGATATCTTTAAGATTTGCGCTCTAATTCTTAAGAAATTATTGAGAACTTCTCAAGCAGTCCCACCTTATTACAAAGCAGTTTTCGTATTTTCCATGATAAACGGCTTTGCCTCTTCCTGTCCCCACGAGATATCATACATTCCCATCAGGTAATTTTTCAACTGCTTTCGGTTATCAAACTTTAGCACCTGATAAGGCAGGGAAAAGGACAGCTTTTCCACAAAAAGCAGCTTCTTGTCTTTCGTTGGCATCAATACACCGGCATGACCGATGAATAGTTCATTCTCATTTTCCCCGAAACTGGAATGAAATACAACCGTAATCAGAGATGCTTTCGTTCCGGAGATTTTTACCTCATTTTGCTTCCACGCTTTCTTCTGCTTTTTGATGTGTGTATCGACATCCGTTGTATAAGACGTATTTAACGTAGAATACAAGGTCTCAAAAGCATGTTTCTGCTTCCTGGTAAATTTCTTTGCCGGCGCATGTTTAAGCGCATCCTGATCCATAAACAGATTCGACGCATTTACCTTTGCATCTGCCTTCACCGAGATCTTGTCTTTCATCAGATCAAATGCGGTAATGCGGCAATTGTATCCAATAAAATCCGGATATTTTTTATTCCACAATTCCATGATCTTGTTCTCATCATACTGCGGATTTTTTGTCGAAAGCTTCTTAAACCCTTTCTTGACAAGTCCGGTGTTTTTGATCGTTTTATTATAATCCTTTACATCGGAAAGCCATGCGTTCACATTCTTTTCGGAAAGTCCCGCATCAAGCAATGCCTTTTTCACTTCTTTGCGTGATTTGGCATCTACAAGATTCGAATAGGCTCCGCGGTACGTTGCCTTTGCACTTGCCACGGTCGGTTGCGTCACAAACAAATACGGTACCAATAAAGCGAATATTAAAACATAAGCTATCTTTTTCATGTGTGAATAACTCCTTTGCCTATCAACCCTTTTAACAATAGAGCTGACACATTTTTCTTTGCCACATTGTAACATATCCGCTACGGAATACAACTTAAGTTTTCTTTAAGACGCCATCTGGTCGATTTGCATTACCTCGCATTTCCGACAATCAACGCAAAGTATCCCCACTCCCACACCAACGACTCAAAGCTATTCTCCAGATACCTGCGATACAAACCTTCCTTGCGATAGTTGACCGCCATATTTTTTTTATGGGGTCAGACCCTAATGGTCACCAAAAAGCATTCTTTCTTATTATGCATCTGAGCTTCCGGATGATCTTGAAGAATTCGACGTTACGATAAAGCGCTTTTTTACGGATAAAGCCACAAATATTATGAAAAGCCAGTCAGATGTTTACCGCTACATCAATCCGAGTAAAAATACCCCTCATTTTTATGAGCTTCTTAGGAAAAACCACAGTCATCTTTATTTCATGCAGTTTCGCGTTGTTAAGATCAAAACTGCTGAGAATACATATGAATATCTCATTACCAACCTTCCCTTCTCATTTACACTGGACGATATCCAGGAATGCTATCACTGGCGATGGGGCATTGAAATTTCTTTCCGCTATCTCAAACATGCGGCCGGGCTTCTGTACTTTCATTCAAAACAGCCGGAATTTCTAAAACAGGAAATCTATTCCCGCCTGATTTTGTACAATTTCGGCATTTTTATTGCAAACGAAGCAGCAGAAGAAAACCGGAAAAAGAAACGGGATGGTAGCAACAAGTATCTCTATGAACTTGACTTTTCTTCAGCATTAAAAACAGCCAGAAAGTTCTTCATGCGCAGGGATTCTGGAAGGCACATCGATATTATCCGGCTGATGATGAAATATGTCCACGCAGTGAAAGACAGGTTCCGGCAGTTTCAACGGCCTCTCCGTGGAATCAGCGCAATTCATTTTGGATATCGGTAAGTTCTGCAACTGAATATCCTTCTTTTTGGCAGATGGACAGCATCTGTCTTTTTGGCATACCTGTTTTTGGCTTTTTGAGTTCAAAATATCGGATATTTGACAACAACTGAGCTATCGAACAAAACTTCGAACAACTGACTTAATGGCATTGCCATTGTTTTTCCATTTGTTCCTTTGATGAATCTTCTTTTTTATCTTCTTCACCAGTTCCTGAATCTTCTGGAAAGATTCTTCGCTGATTGTATGTTCCATCCGGCATGCATCATGATTTGCAGTTTCTGGAGATACCCTATCAGTTCTAAGAATTTATTAAGAAATTCTGCCGTTCTCCATTTCATATACTACATCGGCCACGTTCATTGTGGATACTCTGTGGGATACCAGGACAACCGTTTTCTTCTTGGCCGATTCTTTCAATGATTTTAAAATGATTCCCTCGTTTAAAGAGTCGAGGTTCGATGTAGGCTCATCGAGCAGGATCAGAGGGCATTCATGGAGAAATGCTCTTGCAATTCCGATTCTCTGTTTTTCACCACCGGACAGCGTATCACCCAGTTCTCCGACTTCTGTATCATATCCTTTCGGAAGTGTCATTATGAAATCGTGGATAGACGCTTTCTTTGCAGCTTCCATAATCTCTTCTCTGGATGCTCCCGGCTTTGCGATTGCGATATTGTTTGCAATCGAATCATGGAACAGGTGCGTTTCCTGTGTGACATAACTTTCCATATCTCTCAAATGCTTGGTCGGAATCTTGCGGACATCTGTACCGTCTACCGATACACTTCCATCCTGCACATCCCAGAACCGCATCAGCAGTTTTAAGAGCGTAGATTTTCCGGAGCCGCTCGCACCATGAATCCCTGTGATTTTACCCGGCTGTAATTTCAGTGAATAGTTATCTAAAATAACCTCATTATCATAAGCAAATGTTACATGCTCTGCCTCTGCTCCTGTAAATTCATGTTCCATGCTCTCTGCACCGGAAGTTTCCACGTCACCCGGAATTTCTTCCACAAGCGGTGTCTCTTCCAGAAGAGAAAGAACACGCTCACCACTTGCCAGTGTCTGGTTCAGGTTATTGGAAAGGCTTGATAATGCTACTACCGGTCCGAAAGAACCCATCATTGCGATGGTGCAGGTTAAGATTCCCTCGAATCCCATCGCACCTTTGTCGTACAGCCAGATCGTCAGTGCAAGCATTCCAAAAGATGCAAGCAGGATAACCATGTTCGTAAATGAACGCTGTGAGCCTTCCATTTTGCTTAATGACTCCTGCATTCCTGCAAGATTTTTGGAATGCTCAGACATCTGCTCTTTTCTCTTTTCACCCTGTCCGTACTGGATGGTCTCGTCCAGTCCACGTAAAGAATCCAGAACAAAACTGTTCAGTTCTCCGAAGTTTGTCCGAAATTCCATTCCCTTCTGGCTTCCACGTTTTCCATTCCACATCGGGATGACAACACCGACAATCAGATAAGCTACCAGAGCAATCACTCCTGCCAGCCAGTGATATCTTCCGATAAAAATCACCATAATAATTGAGGTCAGCGTTGCAATCGCAATCGGAGAAATGGTATGTGCATAGAACACTTCCAGTAATTCGATATCGGTTGTAATAATCGAGATCAGATTTCCCTTATCCCGTCCTTCCAATTTTGCAGGGCAGAGCTTTCTCAGTGCCGCAAACACTTTGTGACGGATGATTGCCAACAACTTAAATGCGATAAAATGATTACAATACTGTTCCACATAATGCAGGATTCCACGAAGCACTGCAATTACGATCATGACTGTGATAATCATTTTTACTGGGGTAAATACCAGCCACATATTGTCCACCGGAACAATCATTCCGGCTACTCCTGTCAGAAGACCATGCATGATAACCTGTCCTGCCAGTATCGTCAGGAAGATTGCACATAAATAACCCAATGTTCCAAGGATGATTGCTGCCAGCATGATATGGAGCAAGGGTTTTACCAGACCAATCAGACTTCCCATGATCTGGATGGCACTTCTGCGTTTTGTTGTATTCGTATTTTCACTCATTATGCCATTCCTCCTTTTCCATAGTTTTCCAGTGCCATCTGGCTTTCATACAGATGTCTGTACGCACCATTCTGGCTCATCAGTTCGTCATGCTTTCCGCTTTCTTTGATTTCTCCGTCTTTTAAGAAATAGATCTTGTCAGACTTCACGACATTTGCCAGTCTGTGGGAGATCAGAAGTACCGTCTTTGTCTTTGCCAGTTCGTGAATCACATTCATGATTAGTTCTTCACTTTCTACATCGATATTGGATGCAGCTTCATCAAAAATATAAACCGCACTGTCTGTCCGAAGCAATGCTCTGGCAATTACCAGTCTCTGACACTGACCGCCGGACAGGTTGCTTGCTTTTTCCAACAACTGTGTCTGCAAGCCATCCTGTGTTTGTAAGAACCCTAAGAGATTCACTTTCTGAAGGACAGCTTCCATCTCTTCTTTCGTTGCGTCCGGTTTTGCCATCTTCAGATTTTCTTCTACTGTACCTTTGAACAGGTAGCTGTTATGGCGAACCAGAACAACCCTCTGCATCAGATTGGTTTCATTCACTTCATTAAGCGGTACGCCACCGATGATGATTTCTCCGTTATATCCCCGGTTCTTTGCTGCAAGGATTCCGGCAATCGTACTCTTACCACATCCGGATTCACCAACCAGTGATACAAAACTTCCTGCCGGAAGATTTAAGCCTATTCCTTTTAAAATCTCTCTGTCCTCTTCATAAGAAAAGTGCACATCTTTTAATGTAACATCTAACGCTCCATCCGGCAGTGTTTTTTCTCCAGCCTGTGGTTCCGGCAAATCTAAAATTTTGAAAATCTTATCACTCGCTGCCATACCATTCATTGCGATATGGAAGAATGAACCAAGCAGTCTGAGCGGCAGGAAAAACTCGCTGGCAAGCAGAACGATACATAACGTTCCTGCTACACTGATATTTCCTTTTAAGAATTCAGATACCGCAACCGCCATACCGATCGCAGCTCCACCATACGCCACAATATCCATCACGCTGGTTGAATTGAGCTGCATGGTCAGCACCTTCATCGTAATCTTACGAAAGTTCTGGGATTCCACATCCATCTCGTCTGCTTTCTGCTGGTCTGCCTGATAAATCTTCAATGTGGTAAGTCCCTGTAAATTCTCAAGGAACGAATCTCCCAGTCCAGTATAGATGCTCCAATACTTATTCAGTAATTTCTTTGCAATCTTCTGTACCACCACGATAGAAATCGGGATCAGCGGTACACAAATCAGCAGGATCACACTCGCTTTCAGGCTCACTCTGCAAAGAATGATAAATAAGGTCAGTGGTGCGATCAGGCTGTAAAATAATTGTGGAAGATATTTTCCAAAGTATGTTTCCAACTGCTCCACACCCTCAGTTGACACCTGTACGACCTCCGAAGAGGATACCTGCTCACTGTAGGAAGCTCCCAGCTTTAACATTTTCTCATAAATCTTTTCACGCAGAATCCGCTTTACATCCACACACGCCAGATAGGAAGACCTTGCTCCCATCCGTTCACAGATAAATCGGATCACCACAACCAGAACTAAAATCAGTATTGTCCGCTCAATGATCGGTACGGTTACTGCCCGGTATACTACCCGTTCCAGTAAATCTGCGATAGAAAAGACTGCCAATACCTGCGACAGGAGGGCTGCCCACTGCCACAAAATCGTATACACGATATACTTTTTTGCGTGGGACAACAGCCCCACCAGTCTTGTTTTAATCATAAGTAACTCCTTACTTTTTCTTCTCTTTGTTGCTACACACCAGATGCCAGATAGCAAGCACCGGATGATACAACAGCATCCTTGGTCCTGAAAACCGCATAACCTGCCTGATCTGTTCTCTCATCTCCGGCTTATAACAATGTACCTTACAATTCGCACAAAACGTCTTTTCTTCCATGAATGGACACTTTTGACTTCTTTGTTTTGCATAATCCGAAAGAAAAAAGACAGGAAGGACACATCTGCCCTTCCTGTCTTTTTTCTTTCGGATGTTTTTTTCGGCAATACAGCCGGATCATCTCTTCCACGACATACTGTTCTTTCTGCCGTTTCTTTTCTACTTTGTCCATCTTACTCTACGCTTTCTGCCATTTCAGCTTCAGGCTTTTCTGTCTTAACTCTTAAGAAGAAGTATAACAGGTGGCATACCCACACAACTGCGATACAGATTCTTCCGATTGGTACATTCTTCACGCAGATAAAGCCGATTGCCATGACTACCGTTACCATTCCTGTCGTGTGAGTTCCATGTGCCAAATTCTATCATATTCAGACATCAATTTCAATGTAATTCACATTTTATGACTCTATTCTCAACCATATTGGATTGCACTTTCAATTTGCAACTGTTTTCGATTGCGCTTTTACAGGAAGCTGCACATCACAAGAATAATGCTCATTTTGAGTAGGAAAAGTAATGGCACATCATTCTTAACATCACATTAACATCACAGAGCAAAATAAAAGAGCCACAATCCAAGTAAAATAAGGATTTGTGGCTCAAATGTCCGTTATTCAAACTCAATCGTTCCCGGTGGCTTACTCGTCAAATCATACATTACCCGATTGACGCCCTTCACCTCATTAATAATTCTGCTCATAACTCTCTGGAGCACCTCAAACGGGATCTCTGCTGACTCAGCGGTCATGAAATCGACCGTATTAACAGCACGCAGTACCACGGCATAGTCGTAGGTGCGCTCGTCGCCCATGACACCGACGGAACGCATGTTGGTCAGTGCTGCAAAGTACTGGTTCGGCATCCAGGATGGTGCCTTTCCGTTTGCTTTGGTGTATTCCTCCACTGCCTTGTCCACTTCCTCGCGGTAGATGGCATCGGCATCCTGCACGATCTTGACTTTCTCGGCATTTACTTCTCCGATGATACGGATACCAAGTCCCGGTCCCGGGAATGGCTGACGGAAAACAAGTTTTTCCGGGATGCCAAGTTCAAGTCCGGCTTTTCTTACCTCATCCTTGAAAAGGTTGCGAAGCGGCTCAATGATTTCTTTGAAATCAACGAAGTCCGGCAGACCGCCTACGTTGTGGTGGGATTTGATGACGGCTGACTCTCCGCCAAGTCCGCTCTCAACGACATCCGGATAAATGGTTCCCTGTGCAAGGAAATCAACGGCACCGATCTTCTTTGCCTCTTCCTCAAAGACACGGATGAACTCCTCACCAATGATCTTACGTTTATGCTCCGGCTCTGTCACACCGGCTAATTTTCCATAATAACGGTCCTGTGCGTTGACACGGATAAAGTTCAGATCAAACTGTCCGTTTGGTCCGAATACTTCTTCGACCTCGTCGCCCTCATTTTTGCGGAGAAGACCATGGTCTACGAACACACAGGTAAGCTGTTTTCCGATTGCACGGGATAACAGACCTGCTGCAACGGAAGAATCCACACCGCCGGATAAGGCAAGCAGTACTTTTCCGTTACCGACTTTTTCACGGATCTCTTTTACCGTATTCTCAACAAAAGAATCCATTCTCCAGGTTCCCTCACAACCGCAGATGCCGCGTACAAAGTTGTGAAGCATCTTTGTGCCTTCCTGTGTGTGAAGCACTTCCGGGTGGAACTGGATTGCAAATAATCCTTTCTCCTGGTTCTCTGCTGCGGCAACCGGACAATCCGCCGTATGTGCAACGATGTTAAATCCCGGTGCAGCCTTTGAAATATAATCGAAATGACTCATCCAGCAGATCGTATTTTCTGATACGCCGGTAAATAACGGTGATGACGTATCGACCATAACCTCGGTCTTACCATATTCACGGACAGGTGCCTTTTCCACCTTTCCTCCAAGTACGTGCATCATCAACTGCGCACCATAGCAGAGTCCTAAAACCGGCACGCCGAGTTCAAATAATTCTTTTGAACAGGTCGGTGAATCAGCTTCATAGCAGCTGTTCGGACCGCCGGTAAGAATGATTCCCTTTGGATTCATGGCTTTGATCTGCTCGATGTCTGTTCGATAGGAATAGATTTCACAGTAAACGTTACATTCTCTGACACGTCTTGCAACCAGCTGATTGTACTGACCACCAAAATCAATTACAATAACTAATTCTTTCTTCAAGGTTTTCCTCCTGTTTTTCCCTATAAATTCTCATTGGAATCGTTACTGTTCACGCTGGAAAATCTCCGGTAAACAATAACCTTGAATCTTCTTTCCATTATAAATGAGTATTACAACTTTTACAACGACTAATTTTCTTAGCTGAATAAAATTTTCAATATATCGTAGATAGATTTTATTACCATGAAATTAAGTTTGAATGCACAGCTTTTTCATACTGTATATTCCTATGCCGGTCA